>JAABUK010006105.1_pt1 | contig 18226 bp, 15 predicted proteins | sample 5559141 | NCBI WGS metagenome assembly JAABUK01 (sample SAMN10711869, study PRJNA513367) | rock metagenome | isolation source: Antarctica rocks | place: Antarctica: Victoria Land, Pudding Butte nord | collected 2016-01-03 | reverse complement strand
TGAGGGCCTCGATGGCCGCCTGCGACTCATCATCCTGCGCCATCTCGATGAAACCGAAACCCCGGCTCCGGCCGCTGAACTTGTCGATGATGACCTGGCCGCTCGTGACCGAGCCGTAGGGTTGGAACAGTTCGACGAGGTCGTCGCCGGTGGTATCGAAGGGCAGGTTGCCCACGTAGATGTTCTTGCCCATGATCGCTGACCTTCCCGATTCCAACCTCGTCCGACCCACGGCGGATCGGTGATGCGTCGTCGCCTGGGGCGGGCTCGGGGCGTCGCGGGACGGGCCCGCCGACTCCGACCGGGCTGGACGCCCTGCGTCACTGGGCAATATGGCGTGCCGTCGGCGAGAACTCAAGAGATAATTCGGCGGATTTTCGTGGCCGCGCGGGCCTCGCCCCCAGGTCATCCCGGCTTCGAAACGCCATCGGCCCGGGAGTTACTCCGGGCCGATCGGCGGGTCGTCGGGCAATCCGGAGGGCTCGGATCAGGCAAGGAACTTCTCGACCCTGGGGAGCAGGTCGGCGAAGTCGAGATGGTTCGGGCAGGCCATGTGCGCGGCGGCGAGGTCGGCGTCCTTCCAGTCGCGGGCGGCCTCGGGCAGCTCGGAGTAGAGGCGACGGGCCTCGGCGCGGTCGCCGTTGTGCTCGTGGTAGGCGAGGAACCGGGCGAGGTCGCCCAGCGCGGCGGTCGTCCCGGCGGCCTCGGCGCAACGGCCGTCGCAGAGGGCGCAGTGGGTCGGCCCCGAGGCCAGGTAGAGCTCGTGGATCGCGTCGAGCTCGGCCTGCTTGAGCGGCTCGAAGGTCCGGGCGGCGTGGGCCCCTTCCTTGATCTGGTCGACATTCTTCAGCGAGACGCAGCAAGAGGCGATCCGCTCGTCGGTCCAGATGGCGTGCAGGAGCATCTCGTAGGGCTGGAGGCCCTTGTCCTTCAACGCGGGCAGCTTCTTGGACATGTCGGAGAGCATGACCTCGGAGCCCATCAGCTGCTTCATCGAGATCAGGCCGATGTTCTTGGCGTGTGCGGCATCGAGGGCCTTGTTGAACGGGTGGTCCTTGGCTGCGAAGGCGTTGTACTTCACCATGATGGCGTCGACCACGTTGGCTTCGGCGGCCGTGGTGACCATCTGGGCGAGGTCCTTGTTGTGGCAGGAGAAGCCGATGAACTTCGCCTTGCCCGACTTCTTGATCGTGTCGGCGGTCTCGCGGAATTCCTTGCCCTTGAGGAACTCCAGGCACTGGTCGGTGGTGTGGTGGTCGCCGAGCCCGTGGAAGAAGAACATGTCGACCGAGTCGAGCTGGAGCGTGGCCAGCCGCTGGTCGAGCTGCTCAATCATCTGCTTGGGGGTCTTCGGCGTGTCCTTGGTGACGATGAAGGTGTCCTTCTTCGCCTCGGGGACGGCCTTGAAGAAGTTGGCGATCGCCGGCTCGGTGCCGTAGGCGTTGGCCGTGTCGAGGTAGCGGATCCCGCTGGCGTAGGCGGTGCGGAGCAGCAAGGGGGCGGCGCCGCCGAGGCCTTGCCAGCCGCCGGTGCCGACGTTCAGGATTGTCACGTCGACGCCGGTCTTGCCCAGCTTGCGGGTCGGCAGGATCGACTTGGCGGCCTGGTCCTGGGCCTGGCCGGTCGAGCCCGCGCCGAGGGTCAGGGCCGAGGCGGCGGTCACGGCCGCGCCGGCCTGGAGGAACTCGCGGCGGTCGACCTGCGAACGATCGTTCTCGCTCATCTCGATGGCCTCTCCCAGGGACGGGGACGGCCTCGCCCATCGGGGCGAAGGCGTCGGGGTTGTGTCGCGAACGGATCTCTCCGCCTGGGCCCAGCCTAGCCAGGCCCTCGGCGAGTGTCGAGACGGGACCGGCCCCCGAGGGCCGAATGTCCAACCTCGCTCCAACAAGGGATATCGGCGTCGCCGGTCAAGCCAGCGGCCCGGGGAAGACCCGGGCCGCGTCGCGGTTCGATAGAGTTTCGATGGCCGAGGCTTAGCCGAGTTCCTGGTCGACCCGGGGCAGGAGGTCGGCGAAGTCGAGGTGGCTATGGCAGGCGGCGCGGGCAGCTTCGAGGTCGGCACCGCGCCAGTCTCGGGCGGCATCGGCCATCTCGGCATACTGGCGGCGGGCATCGGCCCGGTGCCCGTGATGCTCGTGGTAGGTGAGGAACCGGGTCAAGGTGCCGAGCTCGGCGTCGGTCCCGGCGGCCCGGGAGCAGGACCCATCGCAATTGGCGCACATCGTCGGCCTCGAGGCGAGGAAGGCGTCGTGCAGCCCCTTCAGGTCGGCGGCCTTGAGCGGCTCGAACTGGCGGGCCGCCATGGTGTTCTCGGCGATCTGCTCCAGGTTCTTCATCGAGACGCAGCAGGTGGCGATCCGCTCGTCCGACCAGATCGCCTGGAGGAGCCCCTGATAAGGAGAAAAGCCCTTTTCCTTCAGGCCGGGGACGTGCTTGGAGACCTGGCCGAGGAATTCGAGCCGCTGAGCGTCGGAGCCGGAGAGTTGCTTCATCGAGACCAGCCCGATCCCCTTGGCGTGGGCCGCGTCGAGCGCCTTGTTGATCGGCGCGTCCTTGTCGAGCCAGGGTGTGTAGGCGACCATGATCACGTCGACGAAGCCGGCCTCGGCCGCGCTCTGGATGATCTGGGCCTTGGTCGGGTGGTGGGTCGAGAAGCCGACGAATTTCGCCTTGCCGGACTTCTTGATCGCCTCGATCGCCTTCGCGTACGCCGGGCTTTTGGCGAACTCGATCGGATTCATCGACTGGTCATCGCCGAGGGCGTGGACGAAGAAGAGGTCGACATAGTCGGTCTTCAGGGCCGCGAGCCGCTCGTCGAGCATCCCCATCATCTGGGACGGGTCTTTGGGCGAATCCTTGGTGGCCAGGAAGATGGTCTTGCGGACCTCGGGCATGGCCTGGAGCCACTTGGCGAGGCCGGGCTCGGTTCGATAGGCCTTGGCGGTGTCGAAGTAGCGGACGCCGCCCGCGTAGGAGGTGCGGAGCATCCGGTCGATGGCGCCGGGGGCCTGCCACGTCCCGTGATTGAGGATCGTGACGTCCACGCCGGTCTTGCCGAGCTTGCGAGTGGGGAGCGTCGGCGTCGACGCTTTGGGTTCGTCGCCGAGGCTTGGCGACGCGAGGGACAGTGTCGCGGCGGAGGCCGCACCGGCCTGGAGGAATTCTCGACGTTGGAGCTGCGAAGGGTCGTTGGTGCTCATGGAGGCTGCCGTCTCCCGTAGATCTGGGATGCCCTCGGCCCCCGATGCGAGGCGTCGGACCTGCTCGCGTACCGTTTCTCCCCCGGCTGGCCGCTCCAGACTAGCCCGGCGGGCGCCAGGTGTCGAGACGGGACCGGATAAGCCGCTCGGTCGCGGGCGACTGTTCGACTCCAACCCTTCAATACCCTTACATGCTGATGGCGACCTCGACCCCTTCTTCCTTGTCGGCGTGCCAGGAGGCGGGAAGGATCTCCTCGCGGTAGACCGGGACGTGGCCGGGGGCCTCGATGCCGATGCGAACCTGGTTGCGGTCGATCTTGACGATGGTGATCACGATGTCGTCGCCAACCATGATCTTCTCGTTGATTTTGCGGCTCAGGACCAACATGGGATATCCTCCGTGCGGGTGGTCTGGGTTCTGTCGGACTCGTCTCTCGCAACCCAAGTCGTTGGCCCCCATCCGGGTGGCCGACTCTTTGCCGCGAACGAAAGGACCCTAATGCATCGGACGTGCCGGTGCTTCGGTTTTTTCGGATTCGTCAATGAAAAGCTAAAGTTCTCAAGACTTTAAGTTTTTTCCCGACGACGATCCGTTTTTTCGGGACGTTGGATGGGCGTACAGACAAGGTCGGTATTCTTCCCAAAATGACAATAGTGTGCGTTGAAACGGGAACCCGTTTCGTCCCGGAGCGGCCTGGATGGCGTTTGGGGAGGCGTCCGACTAGGATAGTTCCTCCGGCCGGGGACGAGGTGTGGTCCTCTCCGGTCGCGAGAGGAGCCGCGGGAGATCCGGTTGATGCGGGTGGGGATCGGCCACGACACGCACCGATTGATCGAGGGTCGCCCCTTGATCCTCGGCGGCGTGCGGATCGAACACGCTCGGGGGCTCCTCGGCCATTCCGACGCCGACGTGGTCCTGCATGCCCTGGCCGACGCCCTCCTGGGCGCGGCGGGACTCGGGGACATCGGCGAGCATTTCCCCGACACCGACCCCCAGTGGGAAGGGCTCGACGGCGGCAAGCTCCTGGCCGACGTCCTCGGCCTGGTCTACCGCGAAGGCTGGATTGTCGGCAATTGCGACGTCGTCATCCACGCCCAGGAGCCCAAGCTGACTCCGCACAAGCCCCTGATGCGGACCCGGATCGCCGACCTCCTCCGGGTCGACCCCACCGCCGTCAACGTGAAGGCCAAGACCGGCGAGCGTGTCGGCCCGATCGGCCGGGGCGAGGCGATCTCCTGCGAGGTCGTCGTGTTGCTCTTGAAGAAGGACTGAGGAATGAGGACTCGGTCCCGCCGAAGACCGTCCTTCCCTGATTGTGCCGAATCGACCGTGGCCGGCAGGCTGAAGCCTGCCCTACAAAGATCCCAGTCCTGAGTCCCCAGTCCCCAGTCCTCCGAGTTTTCGCCCATGCCGCTCCGCCTCTACAACACGCTGACTCAGGCCAAGGAGCCGTTCAAGACCGTGCAGCCCGGCAAGGTGGGCATGTACGTCTGCGGGCCGACGGTCTATTCGAACAGCCACGTGGGCCACATGGTCGGCCCGGTGATCTTCGACACGATCAAGCGCTACTTGGTCTACCTCGGCTACGAGGTGACGTGGGTGGTGAACATCACCGACGTCGACGACAAGTTGATCGTCCAGGCCCAGAAGGACGGCACGACGGTCAAGGACCTGGCCGACCGGGTGACCGAAGATTACCTGGGCTGCCTCCGGGCGCTGGGGGTCGACGGGATCGACCACATGCCCAAGGCGACCGAGCACATCGCCGAGATCGTGGCGATGACGCAGGGCTTGATCGACCGGGGGTTCGCCTACGCCTCGGGCGGCGACGTCTACTTCGACGTGGCGAAGGCCCCGGACTACGGCAAGCTCAGCCACCGCGACCCCGAGGCGCTCCAGGCCGGGGCCCGGATCGAGCCGACGGCGGTCAAGCGGCAGCCGGGCGACTTCGCGTTGTGGAAGGGGTCGAAGCCCGGCGAACCCGCCTGGGAGAGCCCCTGGGGGCCGGGCCGGCCCGGCTGGCACATCGAATGTTCGGCGATGAGCATGAAGCTCCTCGGCGAGCACTTCGACATCCACGGCGGCGGCCTCGACCTGGTCTTCCCCCACCACGAGAACGAGGTCGTCCAGTCCGAGAGCTTCAGCGGCAAGCCGTTCGCCACCTTCTGGCTGCACAACGGGCTGCTGACCAAGGCCGGCAAGAAGATCTCCAAGTCCGACCCCGGCACCGTCATCCTGATGGGCGACCTGCTCCGCGACCACGACCCCGACACCCTCCGCTGCCTCTTCCTCTCCAGCCACTATCGGAGGCCGATCGACTACGGGCCCGGACGGCTCGACGAGCTGGCCCGAGGCCTGGAGGCGTTCCACGGCCTCTTCGACCGCTTCGAGCGGCTGACCGGGGAGAGCTTCTTCGCCCTCGAAGCCCCCAGGACCCGCGCCGAATCAAGCATGGCCTCGCCGGTCGCCGGGGTCGACGACCATCGCTCCCGCTTCCTCGAAGCGATGGACGACGACTTCAACACCGGCGGAGCCCTCGGCGAGCTCTACGAGCTGGTCCGTGCCCTGAACCGCCACGCCGACGCGAAGAAGCTAGAGGTCGACCGCGACCCGGCCGCGATCGGGGAATTCCGCTCCGGCGTCGTCGTCCTCAAGGAGCTGACCCAGATCCTCGGCCTCTTCGCCCACCCCAGGGCCCGGGTCGAGCCCTCGCGGGACAAGCTCACTGGCCCCCTGCTCGACATGCTCGTGGAACTTCGTACACGAGTTCGGAAGGAGAAAAACTTCGCCCTGGCCGATGATATCCGCAAGCAACTGGCCGAACTGGGCGTCACCCTCGAAGATCGCCCCGAGGGGACGCGCTGGAAGGTGGACTGAGGACTGGAGGACTGAGGACTGAGGACTCAGGACTGAGGACTCAGGACTCGCGTTCTGACGTAGGGCAGGATTCGTCCTGCCGAATGGGGTCGGGACGGCAGGACGAGTCCTACCCTACCGCAGACGGTCGTCGGAGGACGCAGTCCTCAGTCCTCAGTCCTTCGAGAACAGGGAGTGTCCAGGGATGGCGACGATCTCCCGAGCATCGAGTTCGACGACCGACCCCGAGCCGTTGGCGGGGCGGGTGGTGGGGATCGACCCCGGCCTGAGCGTGACGGGTTATGCGGTGGTCGAGCCGACCGCCCGGGGGCCTTATGTGGTCGAGGCGGGGGTGATCCGGCCTCGGGGCGGTTCGGTCAAGACGATGGACGGGCGGCTCCTGGTGATCTACCGGGGCATCCTGGAGGTCCTCGACGCGTATCCGCCCTCGGCCCTGGCTCTGGAGCAGGTGCATAGCCACGTCGGCCACCCCCGGACCGCGATCCTGATGGCCCACGCCCGGGGCGTGATCGTGCTGGCCGCCGCCGAGCGGGGGGTCCCGGTGTCCGGCTATGCGGCCTCGCGGATCAAGAAGACGCTGACCGGCAGCGGCAAGGCGCCCAAGGTGCAGATGCAGCATGCGATCCAGGTCGAGCTGGGGCTCGACCGGCTCCCCGAGCCCCACGACGTGGCCGACGCCTGCGCCGTGGCGCTCTGCCATTTCCAGATCGCCAGGAACCTCCGGGGCCTCGGTGGGGCCTGACCGGGCCTGGGGCGACTTTCAGGTGTGCCGGGCGGCGTCGAGGACCCGGAGCAGTTCGTTCAGCTCCAGGGGCTTGCGGAACAGGCCGTCGGGGACCAGGCTGCGGATCTCGTCGAGTCGCGTGCTGTCCTCGATGCCGGTTGTCACGGCGATGGTCACCGGGTGGTCCTCCGAGCGGACCTTTCGGAGCAAGGTGATGCCGTCGCCGTCGGGCAGCATCATGTCCAGGACGATGGCATCGGGCCGAAGCTGGAGCAAGGCCAGGCCGCCGGAGACGGTCATCGCGGAATGGACTTCCCAGCCCAGCTTCGTGAAGATTTTGCGGAGAGCGGAGTGGGTGCGCCAGTCGTCCTCGATCAGCAGCAGCCGGGGTTTGGCGGGGCCGCCGCCGTCGGCCGAGCTGGGCTGTTCCGCCGGGATGTCCTGAGCTTCCACGAAAGCCTCCCAAGCCAGGTCCGGCCCCCTCGGCCTGCATTTCCAGGCCCCTCGGCGCCGCCCTACCTGCTCTGATCGCCGGGGCGACGGGCGGGCTCGCTTGACCGATCGCCCAGGCGGGGCCTAGGATGAACGTCCGTCGAGGCGAAATGAGTGGTCGTTCGACGGTCACTCCACGATTATAGTCGTCTTTCCCGCCGAGTCGAACAGACGGAAATCCCCGTGACGATCACATTGAATGGAGAACGACGCGAGGTGGCCGACGCCTTGACCGTGGCGGACCTGCTCCGGTCGCTCGGGCTGAGGCCGGAACACGTCGCCGTGGAGCGGAACCGCGACCTCGTGCCCAGGGCGGTCCACGAGGCCTCGCGGATCGACCCCGGCGACGAGCTGGAGGTGGTCACGCTCGTCGGGGGAGGGGCTCCGGACCCGACCGAGGCCCCGCCCCTGGCGATCGGGCCCTTCCGGTTCCGCAGCCGCCTGCTCGTCGGCACCGGCAAGTATACGACGCTCGAGCTGATGCGGGACTGCCTCCTGGCCAGCGGCTGCGAGGTCGTGACCGTCGCCGTCCGCCGCGAACGCCTCTTCGATTGCGAGGGGCGCAACCTGCTCGACTACCTCGACCCGGATCGGTACACGATCCTGCCCAACACGGCGGGCTGCTTCACCGCCGAGGACGCCTTGCGGACGGCCAGGCTCGGCCGCGAGCTGCTCTCGGGCCTGAAGAACCCGGGAGCCGACTGGGTCAAGCTGGAAGTCCTGGCCGACACCCGGACCTTGCTCCCGGACCCGGTGGCGACCCTGGAGGCGACGAAGATCCTCGTGGCCGAGGGGTTCCACGTCCTCTGCTACACCAGCGATGACCCGATCATGGCGCGTCGGCTCAAGGCCGCGGGGGCGGCCAGCGTGATGCCCGCCGGCAGCCCGATCGGCAGCGGTCAGGGGGTCCTCAACCCCAACAACATCCGCATCATCCTCGAAGACCTCAAGGCCGACGACCCGGACTACCCGGTGATCGTCGACGCGGGGGTCGGCACCGCCAGCGACGTGGCGATCGCCCTGGAACTCGGCTGCGACGGCGTCCTGCTCAACACCGGGATCGCCGGGGCGAGGGACCCACTCCGCATGGCCCACGCCATGAGGCTCGCCGTCGAGGCCGGCCGGCTCGCCGCCGGCGCCGGGCGGATCGGCAAGAAGCTCTACGCCACCGCGTCGAGCCCGACCGAAGGCACCATCGCCGCCCCCCGCTGAGGTTCGAGTCGACCCGAAGGAGGGCAGGATGCCGCAGTTCGACCCGATCCCCGTCCTCGGAGCCGGCGGCGCGATCGCCAGGCGCCTCCCCCGCTACGAAGAACGCCCTGAGCAGTTGATGATGGCCCGCGCCGTGGCCCGGGCGATCGAGGGCGAGTCGCACCTGATGGTCGAGGCGGGCACCGGCGTCGGCAAGAGCTTCGCCTACCTCGTCCCGGCGATCCTGGCGGCGAGCGAGGGCGGCAAGAAGGTCGTCGTGTCGACCCACACCATCAGCCTCCAGGAGCAACTCCTCGAGAAGGACATCCCGCTGCTCCAGGCGGTGATGCCGCAGGAGTTCACGGCCGTCCTGGTCAAGGGGCGGTCGAACTACATCAGCCTCCGCCGGCTCGACGCGGCCAGGGGCCGGGCCGGGGCGACCTTCGGCCGCCCTGAGGAATTCGACCAGCTCGGCGAGATCAAGCTCTGGTCGGGCCGGACCCGGGACGGGAGCCGGTCGGACCTCGACTTCAAGCCGCTGGCGCCGGTCTGGGACGCCGTCGCCAGCGAGCACGGCAACTGCCTCGGCAAGAAGTGCCCGAGGCACCGCGACTGCTTCTACTTCGCCGCCCGCCAGCGGATGCGGAATGCCAACCTCCTGATCGTCAACCACGCCCTGTTCATGAGCGACCTCGCCTTGCGAGGCTCCGGCGCCAGCCTCCTGCCCGAGTACGACGTGGCGATCTTCGACGAGGCCCACACGATGGAGGCCGTCGCGGGCGACCACCTCGGCCTGAGGATCTCCAGCGGCCAGGTCGACTTCGCCCTCGCCCGGCTTTACCACGAGCGGACCCGCAAGGGCCTGCTCGTCTACCACGGCCTGCCCGAGGCCGTCGACCAGTGGCAACGGGCGCGACAAGCCGCCGACGGCTTCTTCGACGCCGTCGCCGCCTGGCAAGGGCGCAAGGGGTCGGCCAACGGCCGGCTCCGGGCCCCCTGCGGTTTGCCCGACACCCTCGGCGAGGAACTCCGCAAGCTCGGCTCGGCGATCGTCCGGGGCGTCGAGGAGATCGAGGAGGAAGACCAGCGGGTCGAGCTGATCGCCGCCAGCGAGCGCTGCGAGGCCCTGGCGATCTCGCTGTCGAGCTGGCTCGACCAGGACCAGCCCGACTCGGTCTACTGGATCGACCAGGAGTCCGGCAATGCTCGGAGGCGGGTGACGCTGGCCTGCGCCCCGCTGGACATCGGGCCGACCCTCCGCCGCGACCTCTTCGACCGGGTGCCGACCTGCATTTTGACCTCGGCGACGCTCTCGGTCGGCTCGCCGCCGGGGTTCACCTTCGCCAAGTCGCGTGTCGGCCTGACGAAGTGCGAGTCGCTCCAGCTCGGCAGCCCGTTCGACTATCCGAACCAGGTCGCCATCCACATCCCCAGGAACCTCCCCGACCCCTCGGACGACCCTCGGGGGTTCGAACAGGCCGCGATCCGGGCGATCCCTTATTACCTGGAGAAGACCCACGGCAAGGCGTTCGTCCTGTTCACCTCCTCGAAGATGCTGGAGGCCGCCGCCAGGACCCTCACCCCCTGGTTCGCCGAGCGGAACATCGCCCTCTTCGCCCAGACCGACGGGATGCCCCGGTCCAAGATGGTCGAGGCGTTCAAGGCCGACGAGGACAGCGTGATCTTCGGCGCCGACAGCTTCTGGCAGGGGGTCGACGTCCCCGGCCGGGCGCTCTCCAGCGTGATCATCGTCCGGCTCCCCTTCAGCGTCCCCGACCGCCCCTTGCTGGAGGCCCGGCTGGAGTCGATCCGCCAGAGGGGCGGCAACCCGTTCGTCGAGTATCAGGTCCCCGAGGCGGTCCTGAAGCTCAAGCAGGGGTTCGGCCGGCTGATCCGCTCGCGGGACGACTCGGGGATCGTCACGATCCTCGACCCCCGGGTCCTCTCCAAGCCCTACGGCCGGACCTTCCTCGGCTCCTTGCCCGACTGCCCGAGGGTCGTCGAGGTCTTGGCGATCCCGGGGCTGGTGCGATAGGTTTCGATGGACCCCGTTCCTCGAAGGCCTCGGGAGACCCCAAGATGGCCACCGCCACCCAGTACGAAGCGAGCCCCGGAATCGTATTCCGCGAAGTGAGCTGGGCCGATTACGAGGCCCAGTTGCGGATCGTCGGCGAGCGGCCGATCCGGGTGACCTACGACCGCGGCACGATGGAGGTCTTCATGCCGTCGCTCGGCCACGAGGACGACGCCTACCGGCTCGGCAGGATGGTCGACACACTGACCGAAGAGTTGGAAATCGCCGTGAAGGCGGGACGGACGACGACCCACAAGCGACAGGACCTCGACCGGGGGGCCGAACCCGACCAATGTTACTGGCTCGGCGACGACGCCAGCCGTATGGCCGGCAAGCGTCACCTCGACCTCTCCGTCGACCCGGCGCCCGCCCTGGCGATTGAGGTGGACGTGACCCGGAGTTCGCTCGACCGGCTGGCGATCTTCGCCGCCCTGGGCATCCCCGAAATCTGGCGGCTTGCCGATAATTCGCTCCGCTTCCTCATCCTCCAGCCGGACGGGACTTATCAGCCCCGCGAGCGAAGCCTGGCCTTCCCCACCCTGCCGGCGGCCGAGGTCGCCCGCTTCTTGGAACTCGGCCGATCCGGGGAAGATACCGCCTGGGTTCGGGCCTTCCGGGCCTACGTGAGGGAGGCCGTCCTCCCTCACCCCTGAACGACCAGCAATCCTGGGGCGGCCGTCGGGACCGGCTCGCGGCCGGGCTGCGAATCCGGCGTGAGGTGGGCCTCAACCACGACCCGATGGCGACCGGGTGATAGTGGGCGGGTCGTGGCCGTCCAGGTGCCGTTCACGCCGGCGATGGACTGGCCGACGAACGCCAGACGGCCGGGACCGGCCGGGCCGACGAGAATGTCGACCGTCGAGCCGGGCTCGGATTTACCCGCGTAGGTGGCACGCCCCGAGGCGATCGCGTGGCCTCCGGGGGTCGTCGGCGACTGGAGGGCGGCCGTCAGGGTCTCCCGGGCGATCGGCTGGCCGCCGTCGCCGAGGGTCGGGACGACGTTGCGCTCGTACCAGGCGTAGACGCTGTCGGCCCCCGAGTGGACCGCTCCGGCGTCGGTCAGGTTGAAGTAGACCGACGCTCCGGGCACCGGGACCTGGCCCCAGAGGTTGTAGGCCCCCAGGTTCGAGGCGTGGTCGCGGCTGGCGGGCGTCTGCTGGTAGAAGACCTCAGAGGCGGAGACCCCGGCGGGGACCGTCACGAGCGGGTCCCGGGCCCTGGCCTGGTAGTTGTCGATGAGTTGCTCGGAGACCCAGCCGAAGAGGTTGTCGGCCACGCTGTATTGCTTGCCGGGGGTGTCGGGGTTGGCGGCGTGGGGGTCGAGCAGCGTGTCTTCGAGGTATCCGGCCCGGATCGCGGGGAGGGCCTTCGCCTCGACCCGCTCGATCGCCAGCATATTGACAACCGTCCCCTCGCTGTGGCCGATGAAGTGGAGGTCGACCGGCTCGGCAGGGGCGACCTTGGCCGCCTCGTTCAGAACGACCTTCGCGAGCTTCGGCCCCTGCTTCGCAGACTGGCCGGGTGTCCCGCTCTGGGCAACCCAGTTGTAGGGGATCACGTCGTCGTATCCCTGGGCCCGGAGCACAGCGGCCATCTGCCGCTCCCAGCCCGGCCCGAGCTTCTTGTCCTTCGAGTCCTGCAAGCCGCCGTGGGTGACGACGGCGATCGAGACCTTGCGGAACGACGCCGACCCGCCGGGCAAGCTCGCCGATGGCGTGCCCGGGTCGGCCGCCACGACGACGTATGGGTGCTTCGGGTTGATCGGCAGCCCGCCCGCCAGCGGGATCGTCAGCGTGTGAAGGCCGAGGGCTGTCGAGGGCCGGCCCGCGTCATCAATCGCCGGGGCGGCGACCGACGAAGCGACCGGCACCGTCGAGGCGTCGAGCCCCGGGCTCGCCGATCGGTAGACGCCGAAGGACAGCGAAGGCTCGGAGCCCGTCACGTCGTAAGAGACCGTGACCCCCTTCGAGTCGACTGTACCGGCAGCGAGGACCGCGACCATCGCGGGGACCGTCGAGAGCAACTCGCGGCGGTCGAGGGACTCGAACCATCGGGACCGCCAGCCCTTCGGGCGTCGGCGGCAAAGGTCCCTCAGGCGGAGTCGCAGGTTGAGGCCGGGTCGCATCGGCAGGTGTCCCCGGGGGGCTGGCGTGGGCTGACCGAGCCGGGGATTCCACCGAGGCCGAAGGTCGGGCCTGGCCCGCCCCTCGGCTGCACGTCCTGTTGGGATCCCCGCGATCGCGAGAAAGTGCCAGCCCTCCCGGCGGCAAGACACCTCATCGGAAGACCGCAATCGGCGTCGTGATCGATTCCGGGCCCGGGGCCCAAGGCCGGGTCCGGTCCTGACGATGGCGCCAGGCCGATCAGTGCGGACCCGGGGCCGGGTCGCCTCGCCTGGCAAAGTTCGTCCCACTCCTCGACGGTCAGGGAGACAAGCTCGCCGGACTCGTGGACCCGCCGGCCGGAGGCGAGCTCGGCGACATCGAGCAATTCCCCGAGCGCCCTGGACGGCTTCAGGAGGTCGTCGAGTCGGGCGAGGTCGAGCCTCCGGTCAAACCCCGAGGCGACCGCCCGGGTCCCGTCCGCCCCGATCCCGACCGAGAACAGCCCGTCCCCCAGCGACCTGAGTTGGGGGGCCAGCGGGAGGCCGGTCCGGCCGTCGAGCAGCGAGGCCCCGGCCTTGCCCACCACCAGGATCTCCCGGCGCCCCGGGGTGAACGCGAAGTCCTGGGGCAAGCGAAGCTCCGCGTCGTGGGCCCGGAAGAGCCGCCCGGTCGAGCGGTCCCAGACCCGGAGCAGGGCGTCGTCGCAGAGGGTCAGGATCTCGCGGTCGCCTTCGAGGAAGCGGGCGCGGACGACGATCCTGGGGTGGCGCATCGGCGGCATCGCGAGGCCGCCGGTCTCCACGTCCCAGGCCCTGGCCAGGGCGTCGCGGCCCGCCGTCAGGAGGGTCCGGCCGTCGGCCGAGAACTGGGCCTCGTGGATCCGGTCGTCGTGCTTGAGATGGTGCATCAGGCGGCCGGTGGCGACGTCCCAGACCTGCGCCGAGAGGCCCTGCTCCCAGGTCGCCAGGCGTCGCCCGTCGGGGCTGAACCGAGCCATGCCGTTGGACCACCAGAAGTTGGGCTGGAACGGCCGCGACCGGAACCCGGTGTCGAGCTGGCGGACCACCCGGCCCGCGCGGGGGTCGACGAGGACGACCGGCCCGTTGGCGCAGACGACGGCGAGCAGCGAGCCGTCGGGTGCGTAGGCCAGGCCCCTCGGTTCGCTCGGCAACGGGATCGGGTCGGAGAGGCGGCGGCCGGCGTGGCCGTCCCAGAGCTGGAGGTTGCCGGCCTGGCCGTCGGGCGTGAACCGCAGGGCGCCGCGCCGATCCGGGTCGGTCGCGGCGGAGCAGGCCAGGGCGATCGTCGGGCCGGTCGGGGCGAAGGCCGCGTCGACGATGATCCCGCCGGGGTCGATCCTCGGGCCGACCGGCCGGCCGTCGTCGATCGATCGGACCTGGGTCGTCAGCAGCCGGCAGGCCCGGAAGCTCGTGCCCGAGGCGGCGAAATGCCGCCCCTCGGCGTCGAGGGCGACCCGGCCGAAGCTGTCGACCGGCTCGGTGAAGGTCGGCCTGGGTTCCTCGGGGAGGCCCCAGAGGGTGATCCGGCCGTCCCAGCGGGCCGTCACCACGGCCCGGCCGCCCAGCGCGAACCTCGCCCGGACCACGGGCTCCAGGCGGCGGCGGAGATCGGCCGTTCGCCCCCGGGGAGCTTCCGGGGGCCGCCCGCCTTGAGATCCCAGAGGTCGCAACGCCCTTCCTCGACGAGCGTCAGCAGGAGGTCGCCACCGGGCCGGAGGGCGAAGGCCCGGAAGCGGTCCTGGAACGGGCGGAATCCCGGCACGGCGAACGAGAGGGCGGGCTGAGCCAGGTGCTTCATTCAGTTGGACGCCCGGACGTGGTTGACCCGGGCGGTCTCCGGGTGGTTGACGGCGAGCCCGGCCGCCCTGACAAACCAGAGCATCGCCGTGTCATGCTCGCCCCGCTTCGCGGCGGCCAGGCCCGAGGCGGCGCCGAGCTCGGCGAGCTGCCGCTGCGCCTCCCGCTTCAAGGCCGACTCCCCTTGCCTGGCCAGCTCCGCGGCCTGGCGCTGGTGCTCGGCCTGGACGGCGAAGGCGACCGCCGCGGTGGCCCCGAGCAGCAACGAGGCCGCCACCGCGGCGACCAGGCCGGCGATCGCCGGGTTCCGCCGGGCCCACCGATTGGCCCGGCCCCAGGTGCCGACCAACCGCGCCGCAATCGGCTCGCCCCGGAGCCAGTGCTCCAGGTCGTCGGCCAGCGCCTCGGCCGAGGCGTAACGCCGGGCCGGGTCCTTCTCCAGGCACTTCAGGCAGATCACCTCCAGGTCCCTGGCGACGGCCGGGTTGAGCGACCGGGGTCGCTCCGGCTCGCGGCCGACGACCTGGAGCAGGGTCTCCGTCACCGTCTCGCCCCGGAACGGCGGGCGGCCGGTCAAGGTCTCGTAGAGGACCGCGCCGAGGCTGTAGACGTCGGCCGCCGTGGTCAACGATCGCCCGTGGCCGGCGGCCTGCTCCGGCGGCATGTAGCCGGGCGTGCCGATCACCGCCCCGGTGATCGTCGGGCCGTGCTCCTGGCCGGGTTCGAGGTGCTTGGCCAGGCCGAAGTCGGTCACCTGCGGGTTCCCGTCGCGGTCGATCAGGATGTTCTGCGGCTTGATGTCGCGGTGCAAGATCCCCTGCCGGTGGGCGTGGTGGACGGCCCGGGCGACCCTGGCCATCAACGAGGCCGCCGCCCTCGGGTCGGCCATCAGGTCCTTGATCCGGGTCGAGAGGTCGCCGCCGTCGACCAGCTTCATGCTGAAGAAGTGGCGGCCCTGGAATTCGCCGACCTCGTAGATCGGCACGATGTGGGGGTGGTCCAGCCCCGCGGCGGCCTCCGCCTCGATCCGAAACCGCTGGATCGCGGCGAGCCCGGCGAATTCGCCGGCCAGGATCATCTTCAGGGCGACCGTCCGGTTGACCGCCAACTGGCGGGCCCGATAGACCACGCCCATCCCGCCCCGGGCGATCTCCCCAATCAGCTCGTAATTCCCGAAAAGCTCCGGCGCGGCGTGCCAGCCGACGGACTCGCCCGGCCCGATCGTCGCGTCGGGATCGAGGAGCTTGGCCGTCTCGGTCGAGCGGCCGAGGGCCGTCGGCTCGGCGTCCGACGCCGGGAGGGTCGGGGGCAAGACGCCCTCGAGGCCGGTCCCACCGTCGTCGACCCTCGTGCGCGGATCTTCCCTCATCGGCGAGGTCCTCCGGGAATCCGAACGTCGTCGAAAATGTTATCCGAGACCCGGCCCCAAAAAGGAAGGGCCCATGCCCCCCGGACCGGCTTGAACCGAAGACTCCCCCGGGCCGCCCGAGGGATTCCGCGACTGTACGAAAAACTTAAGACTTGCGGCGAGGCTCGGCCGTCCGTTAGGATGGGCTCGACCCGTCGCCGGCCGGTCCCGAGGACGGCCGGGGCCCCCGTCGGACGGGCGAAGGCCGGACCACCCATGCCATTGCATCATCGAAGAACGGCCTGCCTGTTCGCGTCGCTCCTGCTGGCGGCCGCGTCGGGATGCGACCCGGGCGAGGGGTCGCGGGCCGACGCGGTCTGGGGCATCCACGGCCGGAAGCCCGGCTGGCTGGTCAAGCCGAGGGCCGCGGCGTTCGACTCGGCCGACAACCTCTATCTCGTCGACCTGACCGACCGGGTCCAGGTCTTCGACCGCGACGGCAAGTACCTCCGCGGCTGGCGGATGCCGGACTTCAACGTCGACGGCCCGAGCGGGGTCAGCATCGACCGGCGGGGTCGGCTCCTGGTGGCCGACACCCACTTCTACCGGGTTTTGGTCTTCTCGCCCGAGGGGAAGATCCTCCTCCAGATCGGCGACGGCGTGCAGGGGACGACCCCCGGCCGGTTCGGCTACCCCTGCGACGTGGTCTGCGACAAGGCGGGCAACTTCTACGTGGCCGACTACGGCGAGAACGACCGGGTCCAGGTCTTCTCGCCCGAGGGGAAGTGGATCCGCCAGTGGGGCGGCCACGGCTACGAGCCCGGCCAGTTCGTCCGCCCCCGGGCCCTGGCGATCGACGACGCCGACCGGATCTACGTGGCCGACTCGGTCGCCAACCGGATCCAGGTCTTCGACACCGAAGGCCAGCTGCTCGACTCGTGGGGGACCCGGGGCTCGGGCCTCGGCGAGCTGGCCTATCCCTACGACGTGGCGATCGGCCCTGACGGCTCGGTCTACGTCTGCGAGTACGGCAACCACCGGGTCCAAAAGTTCCGCCCCGACGGCACCCCGCTGGGCGTCTGGGGCGAGTCGGGTCGGGGCCCCGGCCAGCTCTACAACCCCTGGGCCCTCGCCGTCGACGGCCGGGGCGAGGTCTCGGTGGTCGACTCGAACAATCACCGGGTCCAGCGGTTCCGGCTCTGACCTGAGCGTCCGGACCCGCCTCGACGGAGGAGCGACGGGATGACGAACCTGCTGGGGAATCTGACGCGGTCGCTGACGGTCGGGCAGCCCTGGGTGCTGCTCCTCCTGCCCGCGCTGATCGTCCCCCTGATCCTCTTCAGCTACAAGAGCCTGGCGGGGCTCGGCCCGGTCCGTCGCGTCGTGGCGATCCTGGTCCGGTGCTCCGTGGTCGCCGCGATCGTGCTGGCCCTGGCCGAGGTCCAGGCCGTCCGCCGCAACGAGAAGCTGGCGACGATGTACGTCATCGACTCGTCCGAGAGCATCCCCCAGGAGTATCGGGGGACGATCCTCACCTACGTCTCGGAAGACTCGAAGAAGCGGAACAAGACCAAGGACGACCTGACCGGCGCGATCGTCTTCGGCAAGGGGCCGAGCGTCGAGGCGCCCCCGGCGCCGACCGAGGTCAACCTCAACCTGGGGATCGAGAGCACCGTCGACGGCCAGTACACCGACCCCGGCTCGGCCATCAAGCTCGCCCTGGCGACCTTCCCCGAGGACACCGCCCGGCGGATCGTCCTGATCTCCGACGGCAACGAGAACCGGGGGAACCTCCTGGAGCAGGCCCTCGCCGCCAAGGAGCTGGGCGTCCAGATCGACGTGCTGCCGGTCGACTACTTCTACGACAAGGAAGTCCTCGTCGAGAAGGTCTCGCTCCCCTCCGACGTGAAGAAGGGCGAGACGGTCAACATCAACGTCGTCGTCCGGGCCTCCGAGCCGACCAGGGGGACCTTGCAGATCTTCCAGAAGGACTCCGACAACCGGAGCGTCCCCGCCCCCGGCAACGAGAAGCCGGTCCCGGTCGAATTGCGTCGGGGGGTCAACGTCTTCACCCTCAAGCAGCTCATCAACGAGCCCAGCTTCTACACCTTCACCGCCGAGTTCGTCCCCGAGCGCGGCAGCGGCGACCGCCGGGCGATCAACAACGTCGCCACCGGGTTCACCTACGCCCGGGGGACCGCGCAGGTCCTGTTGATCGAGGGGACCCGGGGCGAGCACGCCGAGCTGGTCCGGGCCCTCCGCGAGAAGAAGCTGGAGGTCAAGGTCCTGGTCGCCCCCGGGATCGGCGGCGGCGGCAACGAGGGGGGCGACCTCCTCCCCGACGACATCGGCCAGCTCCAACCGTTCGACACCGTGATCCTCGGCAACGTCCTA
>JAABUK010006103.1_pt1 | contig 18236 bp, 20 predicted proteins | sample 5559141 | NCBI WGS metagenome assembly JAABUK01 (sample SAMN10711869, study PRJNA513367) | rock metagenome | isolation source: Antarctica rocks | place: Antarctica: Victoria Land, Pudding Butte nord | collected 2016-01-03 | reverse complement strand
CGCCGGCGGATCCGGCACACTCACCGTCCCCTCCACGACCTCCTCCCCCGCATCCCTCAATTTCTCCTGACTCGAAATAAAAAAAGTCAAATCTCTATTCTGCTCCTCCAGATCAACTTTCACCACCTTCAACTCCTCTACATCCTTCCCTAAATGTGTAATCCGCTCCATCAACCTCGCATTGATCGCCTTCTCCTCGTGATACTCCCTCTCCAATTTCCGAGCCATCTCCTCGAATTTCTCGGCTCGTTTCTCCAATCTACCCTTTTCCCGTTCGAGGGCCGGGACCGCGTCGCGGGCCAGATCGTCGTATTTGGACTTTAGATCCGCGAGTTCGGAGGATGATGCTTGCGCGGTGGACACGGCGGCGGCGGCTGAGGCGGCGGCTTTGGCGGCTTTGTCGGCGGCACGCTCGACCTGTTCTTCGAAGTAGACGCGTTGGGATTCGAGTTGGCTGGTTAGTAGGTGAGTGTATTCGAGGCTGAGGCCTTCCAATTTTTCTCGGGGGGTGCTATCCTCTTCCTCGGAGGGGTCAAGTGCCGTTTCGTTATGGCGGGAGCCAGGGAGCTCGACCAGTTTCCCTCCCAAGCCATCGGTGGAGTTCTGGATTATTCGATGAACGTAGCCGTCGCCGGCGTAGTCCCAGACACGCTTGCTCTCCATATCCATGGCGAAGCTGTGGCCTGTCGCTCCGTAATGGCTGAAAGCGTGTTTGGCCTCGTATCTGCCACATCCGATTTTTCCGCAGATGAGACATTGCCAAAGGTTCGCTTCGATGTGACATGTTTCACACTCTATGGGCTCGTCTTCATAGTAATCACCGTAGGAATCCTTTTTGCCGGACTTGCCGGATAAACGTGGGCGAGATGAGAAGTCGTCATGGGTATAGCGGCAGACAGGACAGCCGCCACCAGACCATTTCTGAAGACAAGTACAGTGGAAGACATGTTGGCAGAGTATGGTCAAGAGGCCAGTCGTTTCGTCCATGCGTTCCAAACAGACCGGACAGGTAGGAAGTTCAATGAGGGAAGGAGTGCGAGGAGCGACTGGTTTTGTTGAACTGAACGTGGAGGACGTGGGGGCGCGAGGAGAGGTGAAGGGGTCGTTTTTCATGTCAGGAAAAGTGCCCGGAGAGGAGGGAGTGGTAATAGTGATCTCGACAGACTTGACGAAGACGACATGACACGTCTCAGGCTACAGCATGGTCACTATGTTAGTCGAAGGTAAACCGTTCCAAGGGTTGACGTTACCTCCATGCTGTTAAAGACCTTGCCGTTCCATGCCTTCTGCCACTTGCGGGCCATTTTGCCACAACGAAACTTGATCAGAACCATGTACCTGTTTGCTCTGCCAGTTTTTATCATCCTGAAATGGCGGACCTGCTCTCTGGTCTCCTCCCCAACGAATCCCAGAAAGTCAGACGGGGCTAAGTATGAGGGAACAGCAAGTATGCACAGTGCCGTACAATCTTGATTTGCTGCTGGAGGATGAAATTTGCCATTGCTCTCTTGTGGAGCTCGACTGTACCAGGGATTGCTCGGTTTACTGAGGAGAGAATCTCCATACAAGCCCGGCGTCTCATCCGCATCCCGGTAGAGATGAACGATGCCCCAGACGCTGTCCGAGATCTGCTGATCAAGCGGCTCATATCTTCCTTTGGTTTGCAAGCCATTCGCGGAAGTGCCAATGCCTTTACCAATTTGATTATCGCCGTCCATCTTGTCCCTTGTCGTAGCCTGTGTCGAGATATTGGTGCTTTCGATGAATATCTGATCCAGTCTTTTGTCGTCTGGGGCGGTCGTAGACGGCGGAGGTAACCAATCCTTCGGGAATTCATTTGGCAAGGGATTCAGTCCTTTCGCCAGCCCACCATTTTCCTTCCGGGTCGACGGATATGTTCCAGCGCCGCGTGACGTTGTTAGAATGTCGGGAGAACTGGGTTCTTTGCTTGCAAGAAATGGTGACAGCGCCTGACTTCCACCTGGCCAGGAAAGGATAGCCCTGTCTCCCTGTTGCTCAAACGGCTGAACAAGTAGCTCTATAGAGATGTGAAAGAAGAACTCGGGCATTGCTGTCGAGTCATCGTAACTCGTAAGTGTGTGGAGGAGCGAAACACATAGAGGGACGAGAAACGTCACTTATTTGGAGGAGCTGGAAGCGGTGGCAACTCATGCGTTTGAAATTTTGGCCTCTACAAACACTCGCTACTTTGGTGGGGACTTGGATTCGAAGATATTTGACATAAGGGGCAAAAGTAACAGCCTATTGCCTACTTCGATATTGCTTGGCTGAGCCGAAGCGGAGGTGCTAGATAATGATCATGAAGCTCGCTCAATATGCCAGCGCCAGAAACCAATCGCACACCACCAACGAAAGACTCGACCCCCTACTTGCCGCCACGTAGTCTCAGCACAAGATGCAGCGTGCTCTCCTTCTGAATGTTGTAGTCCGACAAAGTCCTACCATCCTCCAATTGCTTGCCCGCGAAGATCAAGCGCTGCTGATCCGGGGGGATTCCTTCTTTGTCCTGAATCTTGATCTTGACGTTGTCGATGGTATCCGAGCTTTCCACTTCAAGTGTAATGGTCTTTCCTGTCAGGGTCTTGACGAAGATTTGCATTCCACCACGGAGACGGAGGACAAGGTGGAGGGTGGATTCTTTCTGGATGTTGTAGTCGGATAGGGTACGGCCGTCTTCCAGCTGCTTGCCGGCGAAGATGAGTCGTTGTTGATCGGGAGGAATGCCTTCTTTGTCCTGGATTTTAGACTTCACGTTGTCGATCGTGTCAGATGACTCGACCTCCAGGGTGATGGTCTTGCCAGTGAGAGTTTTGACGACTATTTGGAGTGTTAGGCAACGTCCAGCTTGAAAGCCATCACAGGATCAGAACTGACAGATTTGCATGCCTCCACGAAGCCGGAGAACCAAGTGAAGGGTAGATTCCTTCTGGATGTTGTAATCGGAGAGTGTGCGGCCGTCTTCGAGTTGTTTGCCAGCAAAGATGAGACGTTGTTGGTCAGGTGGAATACCCTCCTTGTCTTGGATCTTGGTCTTGACGTTGTCGATAGTATCGCTGGACTCGACCTCAAGAGTGATGGTCTTGCCGGTGACTATTGGGGGGACACGGTCAGTTGAAGCTCAGGTGGCGGTCAAGGTGAGGCGGAGAGCGGGGTCCGCTTACGGGTCTTCACGAAGATCTGCATGGTTGCGGATGGAGTGGATGGAGTGGACGGAGATCGATGTAAAGAAGATGATCGTATGAAGCTGAGAGACGAGCGACGATGGCGTTGCTGAGAGTGAGTGGTTGTGGTGGTGGGAAGATGTAGGAGGGAGGGGGGATGGCGGCGAGTGGAAGACGGTGGCTGCTATTTGTAGTTGCGCAGCAGGCCCCAGCCTTTGGAGCTAGCTGACCACGTGAGCAATCGATTGCTTGGCGCCGCGCCACAGGCTGAGGCCGAGCACGATCAAGAAGCACCGAGAAATTCCTCGATGCAAGGAACGAACCACATCCACCGACTCCTCATAGGACAAGAATACCGTTTTGCAGAGTACTTCTACTTTGCGTCTATGTATCGCCCTCATGTCGAGACATCTGGTTCTCCAGATCGGGGTCACCATCGGACTCCAATCCCAGAAGCTGACATCTTGGGCTCCAGCACACCTGGGCAAGACTCTGCTCGAAAAGACTCAGGGACCTTGCATGACTGCCTACCACTTAGACATTTATGCCTTTGGTGCCCGCGGCATTGATCGTATGGTCCGGCCAGAATGATTTTGGAGGTGCGTCAGGGCGACAGACCGTCTATCACCCGTGCAAGGGGTGCAGCATCGAACTTCCAGTTCGTTTGAGAAATGAACACACCAATGATCGTAACTGCACCTTTGCATGGTTTGGGAGTAGCACATCTCGCCGTGAAGTGTCTGATCTAATTCCTCCAGGGGCATGGAGTACAGTGTAGAAGTACGAGTGTCTGCTTATCAAGCCTTCGCCAGCACGTTCGGCTCCTACGTCCTAACGAGAGTAATGAAGCGAGGGTATAGAGCAAAGGTGCCGCCACATCGCCGCCACATCGCCGCCACATCGCCGCCATAAAGTTCAAGGTCCTTGACCGTAGATGTCGTGATTCGTGCATCATCGTCTTCGCTAACCTCGCTGGCCACTATGCGAAGTGAAATTGGGTAAGAAAATGGATGATTTGGAAACACAGAAAGATCTCATTGCCGGACGAGAAGATGGCAGAGTAACAAAAAGCAAGTCGTGCAGTAGCTTCGTGGATATTGACGTCCTGGTATCGTCTAGGATCGCTTGCGTCAAGCGGGTACATTTTGGTCGCATGGCATCATAAGAAGGCCGTGATAAGGAGAGTCTTGAGAAAGCGAGCGCTAATTGGCGCGAATGACGAGCTTAGAAATGAGTTTGTTAGATAGAGAATCAAAATCTTCAGGGTCGTATTTGGCGCTCATGGCGCGGCTTCGCAGGTATTGTTCTGTATCCTCGTCAGCAGGGCTCCAGCACGAAAGCCAGATTCGAGCTTACCATATCGCGTGACGTTTTCTTGCACTTCAGTCATCGTTTGGCATGCAGCATCATTTGATTGAAGAACGTGGTGATGCTTGGCTGTATCCCATTCGATGAACGCAGGCAGCTTTTGCGAAATCGCCTGGAACAGGCCAACCACGACGCCAACCGGGACTGTCTCCATGTCGTTGAGGAATTTCTCCATCAATGCGTCGTTGGGAACTCTGTGGGCGTCGAATTGCATGAATTCCCATACCGCAAGCAGCAATGTCGCAAGAATAAAGATTGTAGGCCAGTGCTTCAGCTTATCGCCACTGTAGACACTCGAATACAAGGAAGAGAGTTCCTCAAGGACTTCCTTTTGCAGGTCACGCCACAAGTTGCCCATGGATGTCTTGACCTGGAAATTGATCGCGTTGGGAGCCACGATCTTTCCATAGTATTGCGAGGTCTCGTCATCGACTCGGCCAGGGAAATGCTCCTCCTCTGGAATACCCTCGACAAGAGTGATATGCAGCGTGAGGCTATAGGCGAGCAGGAATTTCAATGCCTTGCGGATGACTGGTGCTTTGGTACGACTATAGTAATTGAAGGCAGTCTTCAACATCGATGTCAAGAATGGAGTTTCGCCACAGTAGGATTCCACGAAATTGTAGAAGCTGCCAGGAACGTCGAGATGTCGGTCAAGGTAATCAGACAACATGGCCGAGGAGAGACAATCCAAGTCGGCATAGAGAGGTGCGGTCCGAAACACATATGTCTTGGGGTCAAGGGAGTAATTGTTTGTCTCCGCCCAATCGATGTCGAACATCTTCTCGTCCCGCACGAAAACCTCCCGTACAGTAATTGGAAGCATCTGACCATACCCATGGCTGATGAACAAGGTCTTAGGAGAATCCGAAAACCCCTTGATGTTACCGGCAGACAATTCGAAGGTCAGATGGCGCGTGTAGTCGGCTCTGTAGTCTTTGGTGAAGAATCCAATCTCCTTGATATCAATGCGAGTGCAGGGCACTTGCCACAATCGAGCGTGCGACGGTTGGCAACCTGCGCAGGGCTCACCCTTGTCGCATGTTTTCTTGAGAAACTTACACCGTAAGCAGGCTCTTAGCTTTCTGATCTCACTGGCCTGCTTGCGCTGCTCAGGTCGTAGAGGACCCTTTCTCTTTCCAACACGCTTCTCTGTTTCAGGCTTGGCCACCTGCGGTGTCTTTTTGATTACCTTCTCGGTACCTTTGGCGATAGGACTCTTTCTTGGGGCACGTCTGCTCGTTGGTGAAGTGGACGCTTGCGACCCGGGTGACCTTATTAGAGAAGATGGCCTGGGTGTCGTCTTTCGGAGCGGAACAGGGATCGGACGGACCAAGGCAACAGGACTGATGTGCAGGGAGGACTGTGAGGAGCCCTCCAGAGTGATTTGCTGGGCTTGGGGGTATCGGTGATCAAAGTCTGGATTCGAGTCCGAGCTTGGGGAATGAACAGCGTGGGGCACAAGTTCAAAGCTCCCAAAGAAGGAGGTCCGAGGTTGTTGCTCCAAGTCCGATGACCATGATGACTCCGAAGACGTTCGGTTGTGAAGGGTCTCGATAGGGTCTACGCAGCCATTGCGATCATAGTTTTGACGAGTTTCAATCATGTTCCAGCCGTCGCTATCGCTGAGGCTGGTGAGGGATCGAGCCTCGAGATGCGTTTCGCTCGGAGAAGTGGACTGGGCCTGCTGATACGATTGAACATTCAATGTGCCTTCGGCCGCGGCAAAGCTCGCCAACCCAGCTTGAAACTCGTGCCAATGAAACGGTATTGCCTCTAGCGATTGGGGTGCTGGCATGTACTGAGTATCCAGAGCAAGTCCCGTCTCCATAGGTGCTTGGGAGACCGGCATGACTTCAACAGGCGACGACTGGATGGGAACACTATAGACTCCACTGTAGGGCAGGCCCGACTGAGACTGTTGAGGGTAAGAGTATTGAGGTGGAGGCTGCTGATATCCCCAGCCACTCATCAGATCTTGCTCTGGTAAGGAGGACTGGTGATAAGCGTTCTGATGGGTGGTTTGTAACCGCTCCATCTCCCTCCTCAGGTCCAAGTTCTGTGAGGTGCTTTGCTGCTGGTCCATGGCGAGTGGCCAGGCTGGCCCTCGCAGGTAGGAAAGGTGTTGTCCTCCTCTCGAGTCGTACTCGAAGGCGAGTTCCTCGTCGGTGAGGCCGATGTTCGCCATTTGGAGGGCGGGTCGGGACGATGGTGTTGGATTCAGCTGATGCCTGGCTGAGAAAGGGAGGAATGAGGCCGGCAGTGGATTGGCAAGACTCCAGGAGGCCTACCCTCTAGAGGGCGGGAGACATCCTCGCTGACTGGTCGATCGAAGCGGGGGGAGGCGGTGAGCGAGGTTCGAAGTGCCTTGGAGAGGGAGGGTTACGCCAAGCACGGCAGACGGCAGACTTGGCCAGATGTGGTTAGCTAGCTGGTCGCCCGCGCCCGAGGCAGGATTTCCCCGGCCCCAATCGCACACAACACCTATTGACCACGGATAAGACCCGTCTCCCTCATCTGTGCTCACCGAGGGAACCAATGATCTGATCATCGTCCTGACTTGCTCTTTTGTCTATGGACCATTCCCATCTCTCTCCTCGCCTCGCCTCTCCTCGCCTCGCCTCGCCTCTCATGCTAATATCAAGATCGCAAGACCTCCGGTGAGACCATTGTCCCTGGCCAGCGGCCGTCAGGCTGGAGGCCCGCCGCCCGGTGGTTTTGAAACTTGTCGGTCAATGTCACCTCAAGGGTTTTGTGTGCCCTCGGATAGTTAGGGCGTTGCACGTCAATTGGCTGCTCTGCCCACTGACCAGTCCCTCTCATGCACGCACCGTCCTCGAACAAATTAGATTTAGCCGTGGCTGGCAAGTCCCCTTCGACCAAATGCCAAGATCGTGGACGCTCTTCCTGCAGGCTGATCGCTCTCGGACTCTGGACTTATCAGCTTGCCAACGCAGCTACCGAAGACTGCATGCTCTTATGTAGAGCTCACGCATCACATAGCCACAGTATCCCTATCCAAATGACCTGGTCCATAACGGGATGATACTTGCTAATCATCAGGGTCATTGAGTCTGCGTCGTTTCTGCCCTGCGGGTGTCTGCTTCCCCCCCGGACCGCTGCAGCGTTTGATCATTGCCCCCCGGGGCCGTAATCCAGTGGTTTTGTATACTTGCGTGGTGTCGCATCCGTGACCTGTGTTCCTCTTCTGGTTCCTGAATGTAGACCAATGCAGACTCCCAGGATATGCACTCGGTCCATGAAGGCAGGCATGTACGTAGTAAAGCTTGCGCAGGCGTCATTCATCAAAGAAGCAGAAGATCCCAGTACTTCGCACAGACAGCTACTCTATGTGACTACAACCCGGTTCTCAAAAGATGGACAGATTTCTTTCTCCGTAGCATAGCTTGTTGATATTTGGGCCCTGTCACCAGGTATTAGATATCCTCAACCCAGCCATCCGGCGTCGCGCAAATCAGAGAACTATCCCGACAGTCATCTAAAAAAAGTCACTGCTATTGTTTGTGTGTCTGAAGACTAGAACGACGACGATTTCTTTTACTTGATTTGCATATGGTGGGAAGTAGGAATGCACGGTAGGTACCAGGAACAATGGAACATTCTTCAGCATAAGCATGTTTCGGAATGGAAATCTTGATTGATGCGTCCATCACATCGCAAACTTCTTTTCAGATCACGCTATGGAGGGCCGAAATTGAAGAAAGTCAAACCATCATCCACCTCGAAACATCGTATCATGGCCGATGCAGAGGAGTGGCTGTTCGCAGTTCCCCACCACTTTACGCAGCCCCCTCCGATACAAGACGGCTTGGAAACAGAAACCTCATCTGCTCAGCAGGAGACCGTTGCTGAATGCCTTCCGTTTCTGAAGCGTACCGACGACCCTTGCAGAAGCCCCTTCGACTTTAATGAGCACGGAGTTCCACGACTTGACCGGCAAGCGCACGTGGATTTCCTTCATCAGTCTCTTGAAGAATTTCCCGCGGCGTTCGTAGCCGTGGATGCCAGTCGACCATGGATGGTTTACTGGGCTTTGATGGGCCTATGTCTACTGGGAGAGGATGTAACACAATATCGTGACAGGTCAGGCACGCTCAAACACCAATCTGACTGCATTCCATATTATTGCGAAGTGCTGACTATGACCTTCAGAGTCATCAAAACCTTTACTCCGATGCAAAATGCCTCGGGAGGCTTCGGTGGAGGTCATGGTCAGTATTCGCATCTCGCCGGGACTTACGCTGCTATCTTGAGTTTGGCGCTTGTTGGGGGCGAAGCGGCGTATGCTCTGATCAATCGTGAAAGCATGTGGAAATGGCTAGGACGGTTAAAGCAGCCCAACGGTGGCTTTGAAGTCTGCGAAGGTGGAGAGGAAGATGTACGTGGCGCCTATTGCGCGATGGTCATCATCTCGCTCCTTGACCTACCTTCCGACCTTCCCATACCCATTCACACAGACGGAAATGTTCTTAGCACCTTTCGAGATGGTCTCGAAGGCTATTTGGCGAAATGCCAGACATTTGAGGGTGGCATCTCCGGTGCGCCTGGTAATGAAGCACACGGAGCCTATGCATTTTGTGCACTTGCATGTCTATGCCTGATGGATGAACAGCAAAAGGCTTTGCAATGTCTTGATTTATCGTCCTTGCTTTCTTGGCTTTCTTCACGGCAGTACGCTCCCGAGGGCGGGTTTGCAGGAAGGACGAACAAGCTCGTTGATGGCTGTTATAGTCATTGGGTGGGAGGTTGCTGGCCATTGATCCAAGCTGCATTGAACGGTCCTACTTCAGCGCAGAAGATCTCGACTGGGTTTACAACGAGGAGCTTGTATAGCAAAGAAGGACTGACCAGATATATCCTCTCTTGCTGCCAAGCAGCAACCGGTGGCTTAAGAGACAAGCCATCAAAGTAAGCTTCGACCCTCTTTCACTGGCGGACTGGTTGCTGACCTTTCAATCTTAGGAGAGCCGATTCGTATCATACATGCTATACGCTTGCAGGACTAAGTTCTGTGCAACATGTCCATTATTACCTTACTGAAGGTCCTTCAAGCTCAGGTTTGACATCTCCGTTTCGTTGGAGAAGTCTGCCATTGTCTGATCTGCCGGGCAATTCAGCCGATGCGGTATTTGACCACGAAGATGCTTTGCAGCCCTTGCACCCTCTATTTGTGATTCCGCATGACGCGGCCCAGAAGTTGCGAGACTGGTCAGAAAGCCAGAAAAGAGAATGGTCGGCTGACCATCCAACTTCAAATAGCCAAATTGAATAAACCGTCCTGGTGTTTTCTGTCCCTGAAAGCAGCTTATAAGCAGAACAATTTCTCCCACTTTCATGTTCAGGGGAACACATGGCATCATGGACAGCGCCATCTCACCAGGAATGGCAGACATCCCACGCAGCTGTAATTCCCAATCCACATGCTAAGACTGTATCAACGACCCTTCGCGCCTCTGAGTCGTCTGCAGCGCCATTCGTACGTAAGCGTGTGCCAATAATTGGACCTCTTTCTTACGGCAGTCAGGTTGTATACACACTATGACAAGACTAATTGCTGATATTTACAGCGTAGACGTGCGGGTCATAGCAGCCGCGAACATTTCCACCAACGTGTCTTCAATTGAACCCAACCACACCATCACCATCCAGCCGTTCCGCGCCCTCGGCCTTGTCCCAAGACGGACTCTGCGTCGCTTTGCTCGAAGCGTACGAAGTGGGCATGGTCAAAGGCTTCGTAGGTGCAGAGGAGAGCGGCATTGATCGATTGCCCTTCGTTAGGCTGCATGAAGTCACCAGTTTCCGGACCATGATGTTTCCCGTGCTGGCAAATTTGCAGCGACGACACCTTCAGAACTCGTGAAGCACTTCGAGGCGCCTGACTTAGCCTTTGAAGCATAACCCTCAAACCCGCCGGCCTCAAAGACTACATCCCCTTTGGGAATCTGGTGCATAGGTTCCACCGCTTGGTTCTCTAAGCGTGTTGCCAGCTCATCATTGCATCTCAAATGCTTGCCAACTTACCCCGACCACAACGGGACCTTCCTCTACCTGGCAACGCCCCGTCAATAGTTATGTTGCTGATCGCCGTCATCGCAATGTTGTCAAGATGTTGTGCATGCCCTTAGTGTCAACTCTCGAGCAATCTAGATTGTGCTCTTCGTATGAACGAGACTGGGATACTGCAAGCACGCACACTTTTCTGGAACAATATTCTCGGCCCAGCGTCGCGGCTCTGCTTTTCTATTTCGAGGTCGGTCACCAAAGCCCGTGTTATCTCACTGCTTCATATAGGTACGGGGTCTGGCAGGGTTCAAACACTCTTGTCTCCGCGGACCTGGTCTCAAGCCCTAGAGACGGCGTACTTATTCTAGAGTCAACCCGAATTCGCCTCCAGGTCGCATTAGCGGGTGCCTGGCATGTTCAACGGGGTTCGTTGGCAGTGGCCCTCTGAACCAGGATCCTGGTCCTTGTACCCCTGTCCTCCTGACAAGTACCACGGTTGCGTCCATAAGGGTTGCTGTCATGACAGACGCATCATCCCGTCCACGCTGCTACCACGAGCGCTCAGGCAACCTGCCAGTTGCTCAAATGGTCGCACGAGCGGACTTTTACTAATGGGAACTCTAGCTCGACAAGGCAGCCGATTTGATAGGCTTCAATACATATCTCCGAATTGAGGTTTTCTTCACTGGTGACAAGCTATGCCAGCACAGCATCAAAAGTCAACAGCATGAACAGCTGGCCGATGCCCACGAAGATGTCTCCCTGGACCAATGTGGAGAGGCCTCCTTGGATCTACCTGTTGCGTGGTGGAGTGAACCCCTACCCACATTGTCGTCTCAATAAATCACGCTTGCTTCGCTGTCTCTGCTGGGGCTATTCCAGTGGAGCTACCCTTGATTTGCGCAACTGTGATCTTCAGTCCAAAGCTATTATCAACACCTTGACCCTACCTGCCAGACGTACGCCTAACGCTTCACCCTTCTTGCAATCGATACAGCCTATATTGTCTTCCGGAGCCCGTGTCATCATACCACAATCCGTTCGTTGGGCATCAATCAAGCACTCCTTCCCGAGTCATTCCTGTCGCGACCCAAGAACCTTTACGGTGGCTGGGATACTTCCGGAGCTACATCAAGCCTGTCTCATTCTTAGACTTAAAGCGGCAGTCTCACCATGTGTGCCTTCTACCACGAGTATCTGACGGGTAGGTGCATCTTCCAACGTTCGTCCCGTTCTGGAGACATCTTCGCGGGGGTTTGGTTCTGTCATGTCCCAATTCTGTGCCACTGTTCCTTTGTGATTGGCATTAAATGAATTGTCTATCCATCACTGGTAACGGGGTACCACCTCCGCCATAGGGTCTCTTTGCTCATGCTCTGCGGTCCCTATTCCAGCCACGGGGCATACGTTGTTCGTTTCTTGAAGTAGCACAGCTCATAGGCGGGCAGGGGACTAATTCAAGGTCTTACAGGTCTCTGCGACCGCCGTCACTGGCCGACTCCACATTATGGGACCTATAGCTCTTCCGCCGGTTACGGATGTGTTGTCACAGTGAACAATCGCGAATACCAGACGGATGCATACTATCCCTCGGAGTACCTGGCCAAGGAGAATGCCGCAATGAGAGCCTACCTCATCTGCAGGAACTTTTCTGTCAACGATGGAATGTATCCGGTTGGCCATGACCATGGCGGGATCGTGCAAGGAATACCCGTTGCGATTGGTACAGGTCGACATAGCCACCGTCACAATGGCAGTGATACGTCATCCAGCCCTGGGAGCAGTCCTGGCCGTCATGGCAATCCCAGGAACAGCGGCTATCCAGCCTCGTCAAACAACCACGGCAGCAGTGACCATTATGGCCCTTCATCCACCATTTATGGTAGCGGCAGCCGCTATCGATCTATGTATCCAGCCAGCAGCCGCCGATGACGATTCCACCAGTAAGAGAGCTCCTTGGCATCACTCCCCTTGTGGATCTCAGCCTCAATCTTTGCACCAGAATGAATCACGACCTAAATTCCACACCGGCTTATACGGGACTACATCGGACATGTCACAAACGTTCGACCGAACCGCTTCGCCTGGTCTTTTATGCATAGCCATGCCGGGATGTTTTGCATTTCTTCTGGCGGGATGAGCTCTGATAGCGTTGGGCTATTGGGTCAGAGAAAACACCATTTGGTTTCATTATGGAGGCGAGCGTCTGATATTGCTTCTTTCTAGAACCGACCCATGTCTTGAAACATAGATCACGATCAATCACATTCTCAAGAAAAGGAGCTGAGCTACTCCCGCCAACGCTCAACATTTTTGACTACACCTTGCTGGCAGAGATTGTGAGGATACCAAGTAGAGCAGAGAGGTATTCTTGCCGACGAGAGGATATGAACAGCAGAGACGCTTCGGCTAGGTTGTAATAATCAGCCCCACCTAGAGATGTCGACCGATGAGTCTTGCTCCAGGGGTGGAATTTTAGGCAAGGAGATGGGAGCAAGCAAGAAGCTCAGCAAGGCAGTCAGTGGCCCAGCGCCATGGCTAGGGAATCATCCCTTGCTGAGGGCAGACTCCCTGCAGTCCCCTTTGATCACGGCGCCGTGGCGATCTGCCCCGGAACTTGCCGTAGGGGGTTTCTTGGCATCACTGAACAACTGCCAAGCTCTCACTAGGCATGACGCAACTTCTAGTCTATGAAATTCCCTTTTCACCTACTACGGGAGACGAACGTCGAACGGTCATGGCGTGTCGACCACACGGTAATCTCCTCCTCTTCCACCCATAGCTGATGCACAGCTTCCAGCTTTCTGCGTCTATGCATCAAGATGCCCATTCTCCTTCGACCACTCGGCCGTTCTAGCCGGGCTATCAGCACATCATCCGTTCCCGTAAGACGCGTCTTAATCTCTTTCAGCATCGAGTCTAGAACTGTTCAGAAGCAACCGATTGGTTTGCCATGTGCAGCGGCAGTCCTTCACTCGAGATGGCATCAGCAAACGCGTCTTTCATCGAGCGATCAGAAAGCCAAGGCTCTCAATCAACAGGGCATCGATAACGAACTGTCCGAATTTGACGACGCTCTAGAGGCTGAGAAGGAGAAACAGGCGAGGACACCATGGCATCGAGAAGGGGCCGATCAACCCCCTGTTTCACGTCCTCGATCCGCTGGTGCAATGATAAAGGGTACGATTTTCGTCTGTTCTCCGGGGCGAGCACTAAGATTGAGCAGGAAAGCTTCTGACCACACCATCCAGACTACTAAAGCTGGTTTTACCTCTGACAACGGTTGATCACAACTCTGATCGAAAGGACATGGCTCCGCTGGCTTTGCTTGTTCACCCTCAGCAACCTCTGTCCTATCTAGAGCGCCTGATACAGGCAGAGCTCCCCAGTATCAAAACCGACAAAGGAGCCAACAGGATACCTGGTATCTCATTCCGGGCCATGGAGTCAGAAGATGACGAGATTAAGCCGAAGAAGGAGGTCGGAGGCAAAGACTCGACAGACGCAACTGCGAGCAGCAGAGGTGGTCCAGGGGAAGGTGGTGTAGAGAGCTACAGTGGAGCGGGTCGTGAAGCCGAGGGCGAGGAGACGGGCAAGTTTGTCCGCTGGAGCTCGAGCACCGAGATCGGTGACTTTGTCAGGGATGCTGCTCGAGCCAAAGAATTCATAGTAGAAGTCGAGGGAGATCCGCATGAGATCAGGGTTGGAGTTCCTTCTTTCAACGACCGCACTTTCTATTTGCGACAGAGATTACGAAAGACCTCGCGGAAGCTCGCTGATATGGCGGTGATCAAGAAGGAGTGCGACATTGCAGCTAACAAAGCGGGACAGCGCTTGGCCATGGCTGGCTTTGGTGTCATGGCGGGCTACTGGTACGTTGTATATCGACTGACATTTGAGACTGACCTTGGCTGGGACACCATGGAGCCTGTCACATATTTGATCGGTCTCAGTGCGCTTATGGGTGGCTATCTCTGGTTTCTATATCACAATCGTGAAGTGTCCTACAAGGCAGCCCTCAATATCACCATCACTCGACGACAGAACAAACTCTACGAGGCTCAAGGCTTCAATCTCGAGCGATGGGAGTCCTTGATCCAGGAAGCAAATGCATTGCGGAAAGAGATTAAAGCTGTGGCTGCCGAGTATGATGTCGAGTGGGACGAAAAGGCTGATGAATACAACGACGACGTCTCCAAAGCGCTCAAAAAAGAACGCAAAGGCAGAGACAAAAACGAGCAATCAGAAGACAAAGCTGATGAGGACGACGATTGATTCAGACAGCCGTTCTGCAAAGCAGATGCCCGAACAAATTCCAAGCCCAAATTTTGACCATCCTAAGCCTGCCGGTCTCACCGGACCAAATGCGCATTCCGTGCTGGGTCATAGTATTTTGTGTCGCTGTTACCACCATTGCTAGGTCCTGAATCTTTCGGTGGTTAGCTTGAATGGAATGACGGAGCTGGTGAAGCTCACCTGGCCGCCCATTTCCGCCGTCGCCTCGGTCGTCTCCGTTGCGTCGGTTACGATTGTTGCGAAAGTCTCGGGATCGAAAGACGCTATACAGAAGCCACAGAGTCACCCAATTTGGTGCGTGCTCGCCACTTGTCTGACCACGATCGAAAAGGATTCGAGCCATGGACCCGGTAGGCGCTTGTTGCCATGTTTCTAGGATGCCGCAGCGGCGTCGTTCATTGCGAATATGATGCCAAAAAAATGGTGGTCGACACTCTGCATCGCAGCGTTTTTCTTCTATTAGGTTCGACCGGTCTTGATTCATTCTGTTGTACACAGCAATGGCGACCTCCTGAGGAGAGATTAGTGGGCTTCGAGCAGGTTCAGACATGAATCAAGACGCACCCTCATTTGCCGGTAGTAGTTCTCGTGAGTTGGATTCTGATGATCAAGTCCCAGGGCACGCATGAATTCATCTTTTGGTACACGAGGTCCGACTGCAGGATATTGGTCCATGTTCTGGAAGCAAGACTATTAAATGTCAAAACCGAAATTTGTGTGCAGTCTCAAGATTAACTAATGTCGGGACTGAGGGAATGTTCAGGCGTGGAGCACAAGCATTTCTATATGGCCTTGGATCTTTCCAACTTGAGCTGCTAGCAAGCCTGAAGCAAACAGCTGGACCCACGTTCCGAATCGTCGAGCCGTATCCGCCTCATCGAGTCGCGTAGGTACGTTGAGTATCTCAGTCATATGCCAAATCTGCTTACAAGCTTTACCCATAGTCAGGATGATCAAACAGCATGGGACAGACGAGCTTGTCAGTCTTTTGCTCCGAGATCCTCCACGTCGCTGGGTGACTATGCCCGTTAGGTGGTCGTGTCATGCACCCACCCGATGGAAGCCAACCGTCTTTTTGCGAGTGATAACTCGTGAAACAAACCAACCGTGAAGCCACTTGACGGCAGTGTGCAACGCGCTTGCAACATCTGTTTGTTCATAAAGCTGCTCGGGGGATTCAATGCGTTTGACTCCCACCCAAGCTTGACATGGTCTTTCCTGATGACGATGTATCTGGAGATCAGTTTGCTGGTTGAGCGAAAAGGAAGCGTCGGCCCTACTATTGACAGGACTTGAGGGTTTGAAGCTGTTGAGATGTGCTCCATATGCGGAACTGGCAGGCAGGATTCCACATCTTCGCCGAGTCACGTATCATCAGCTTGGTAGGCTTGGAGAATTGACCTTGACTCATAGCGATGAGTATCATTGCATTCGAGTTTCGACCTGCCAGCATCCCTGTTCATTGCTGCAGCTTTCATAAGTGAGCTTCATGCAGGTCGACATATTCAAGGCCCCGGCCTGCATTTTGACAGCTGCTGTTCAACGACTCTGCCAATGCTGTGTCAAGTAAATCCCAGAGGAGATCTCACCTTTTCCAGAGCTAATCTCTATCTGGGGCAAGCCTTCTCGACAAGGTCTCGCTGGCTCACGTTCGTCGCCAGTATAGGACTCGTCCCGACTCCACAAACATTCTCGATAATAGTCGTGCTACGAATCGCACAAACGAGATATCTGGATGGTTTGCTGCAAACTCAACCTCGCCCGCCGGGGTACTGCTGGCATTTTCAAGCCATCCTCATTCACCCAATTCTTACAATGGCCATCCCAACCACACTAGGACGCTTTGGCTTGTTCATGCTTTTCAGAAATTACTTTGTTAACATCAGCGACCAGATTGCTGATTTTCTCGACCTTCACTCCACCACACCGAAATCCATGTGCTCCATGTGGTTATGACAAACCCTCAACAATGGCCTGATGCTTGTTGTGTGACCTGTCAGAAATATACCGATCGGGCCTTTGCAGTTCATAATGTCCCCGATGCCGTTGGTCAGCCAGGGATGAACCTCGCGCGCTCTGTGTCACCAAATTTCCTCACCTTCGAAGCCATCTACCTCCCCATGAACTATATCTGGACTGTTCTGTTGATTAATCGCAGCCAGCGCCCAGAGCAATTGTCCAAATATTGAGCCATTAAGCGAAGCTGCTTAACGGTCGGACTTCCGTGTCTCGAGTGGCTATACCTGTTCCTTCCAGACCACAGGGAGCCGACCGATGGAGAAGGTCAGAGCCGCACTAAGGTATCACCCTGGCCACCCTGCGCCCCAGTGCTTAGTGTGAAGAATCCACGTTGCACGATGCATATGTCAAATATGCCGTGCACCACAACCAACCAGAACTTAACCCGCTGCGGAAGAAATGTTGTGCGAGAGGAAGGACGGTTGCGGAAAAAAGTCTTCACCAGCCCCATGTCAATAGCCGAGCCCGAACCTCTTCACTTTTGCCGTTCTTGGGTTGTTGATATATACTAAGTAGTGGACGGAGGATCTTCATGCTACAGAGCCCAATCTCAACATTGACTGCCACCCTGTTGTTGAATGCTCTGTTCGCTTTCAAAACCGAATCCCACGCGTCCTAACCTCTGTTACTTCCGTTTCCATCTACTTTGCAGGTATGGAGTACACCTTTCAGGATGGGACGATCGTCCATTCAGACATATCTCTCTTCTACTCTCGGTTCTTCACCCCATCCTATCTACCTATACCGCGACAGAACTCCTCAGGTTTCAGCCTACCTCATTTCAAAGAACACGTCATCCTCAACCGAGCATATCATAAATATGTCCTTGTTGATCCATTGGCTCCTTCAGACGTTGACTCAACATATTCATCCACGCTTTGCTACACTTCTATGCCTAGTTCTTGCCCGCTCTCCACATGGACGTGACCTACATAACAGGACATGACGGCACAACGCCAGCTCCAGACCTTTTGGCCAAGCAAGGTCGTTCCCTCATGGTTGAGTATGCACGCTAACCCTATCCTCCCCTCGCAACGGCAATGAACGAAGAGGCTCACTCATGCTCTTGACTTTGCTTTCCCCTTCTCTTCCTACCTTTCCCCATTCCCACATCCGCTCGACCTCCCCTCATTCCCGCGTTCTGTGTCCGCGAAAGTCCCCTTGGCATCATCGTCTCGCCGCTCTTGATCAGTTCCAAGCCCTAAAGGTAGCAAGCAATCAATCACTTGACCACTCACGCCCTCGCTCTTCCCTATTCATATCCAATCAAGCAATGCATCATACCAGCCAGCCAGCCACGGCCAGATAGACCATCATCAAGATGAAGGGTATGAATACCTACCCTAC
>JAABUK010006101.1_pt1 | contig 18242 bp, 17 predicted proteins | sample 5559141 | NCBI WGS metagenome assembly JAABUK01 (sample SAMN10711869, study PRJNA513367) | rock metagenome | isolation source: Antarctica rocks | place: Antarctica: Victoria Land, Pudding Butte nord | collected 2016-01-03 | reverse complement strand
AGATGTGTGCCTGGTTCAACCTTTTCGATTTCATTCACTGCCTGGTACATGGCACAAACGGGCCATAAATAGGAATATAGATTTTTATCTTTTTCCCGCACTGCTTCCTCTTTATAATATCCTGTGGCAGAGTCATAAAAATTTTTCTGAATAGCTGCGTAAAGGGAGTTCATTTCTTTTTTATAATAGCCATTATTGTTATTACTATTTTCCTGGGCAATGAGAATGTCTGAGATCAGAAATATAAACAATAGAAGCAGAACGTTTTTTTTCGTTAGAATCATGATTTTTAGAATTTAAAAATTATAGTAATTTTCAAAGTTATCTTGAAATGTCTTTTAACCTCAGTAAGTAAAGTAATGAACCAATACCAATAAAAAGATGGGTAATTTCAACCGGAGCAATTTTACCGGTTGTAAGAGCGCCATCAAGCACACCCCAAATGTCTGCGAATATTCCCAATAAATGAGTAATAATGTTTGTCAGCAAAAGACCTTTAAGTACACTTATATTAGTTTGATCACGTAAGAAAAAATTTATAGCGCCGCTGCCAATAATGAGTCCGCCCATACCACGCAGTACGGAGATTGTCTGAGGTGTTGTAGCAATATCCAAAAATTTAGCTGCAAATACCGGCACAAAAAACATCATGGCTCCGAACACAAAAGACAAGATGGCGGAAATAAGAAGAAAATTTGAACGTTTCATGTTTTAATTTCAATAATATTTGCAACAATACGAAAAGCATTAATGATAACTTTTATAAATAAATCTCTTGTTTTTGTGATTAAAATACCCTGTTTAATTTTAAAAAAAGTTTAATAATTACCATTTATCCTAAAAAAAATCTGACGCTTATTCCATTTATAAGACCGTACTTACCTGATTTTTATGTACAGAGCTTCAGATACACAAACTGCCTGCTCCCAACAGAGCCGCTTCTTCTCCTAACTCCGCTTTCAATAATGAAACATTTATAGCATAATTACTTAAAACCTTCTTTGTTTCGGGCATAAACAACTCCCACGCATTAATGATGTTACCACCAATTACAACTGTTTCTGCACTATGTTTTTTTATATAAACAGCTAATACTTCACCAAGATTCTTACCAAATCCTGCAAACAAAGAGGTGGCCGTTTCATCCCCGGGTATTCGTTCTCTTATCTCCTTTACATTTTTTACCGTTGTCCCTGTCAGCTTTTTATATTCTTTTATAAACCACCTTGTTGATAAATAATCCTCAGCTGCGCCATCTTTGTAGGGAGCATAAAAAAGGTCTCCGTCATAAATAATTTCATCCCTGAAAGTTGCTGAGCCAAGGCCGGTGCCGAGGGTTATACCAATTACATTATTACTATTTGTTGCTGCTCCGCCAAACACTTCTCCTTTTAAAAAACAACTTGCGTCGTTCATCATAAAAATATCGCCTTCATCAATTTCAAGTTCCTTTGCAAGCAGCTCTTTTACATTAAGGCCATATAATAATTCATACTTATCCTGCCCCTTGATAAAGCTAATTCCTTTTTCATAATCAAAAGGTCCGGGCATTGCAATACCGATTCTTTTTGATGTATCTGAATGACAGGCTTTACAACTTAAAATTGCATCCGTCCATTGTTTTATAATCTGATCTGCACTTGCTTTAGAATTTACATGACGACGAATAAAAGAATTCCGGATGATAGAATGAGCCTGCAGATCAATAAGGCCGGCAGTAATATGTGACCCGCCAATATCAATACCGGCAACAATGTTAGCGTTCATTTATAAAAAATTTTTTTATTAGTGAAATGGGGATGGTGGGTTTAATTTTTTCCGGCTAATTCTGTTAAGCAAAATTCAACATTATAACTGCTTTTATCAGCGCTAATTTTTCAAATAAAACGGAATGTTAGCCGTTGCGACGTTATTATTTCCATCAGTTACATAAACAAATAACCGGTAGCCACCCTCTTTAGCAGGAGCTTTTAAAGTTGCCTGTCCCTGGTTGGCTATGCCTGATATTACATTTTCTACAGGTTTTGGTCTCGCTTCATAATCACCGCCTTCTCCTACCAGTGTTGGCTCTGTCAGCACCTCCCACCGGTAACTAAGTTTGTCATTATCCGGGTCGGCAGCTACAGCTAATATTTTAAAACTGTTGCCAGGCTTCAGATAAACATCGTCCACTGCCTTTTTACCATCAATTTGCAGAGAGTAGAGATGCGGGGCTTTGTTTTTGGGCCAGGTACCGCTCCATAAATATTGCATTACATCAACAACTTCGGATTCTTCTCCTTTTTCTGTAAATATGCCATACCAGGTTGGGGTTCTTTCCTGTTTCTGTCCCCATAAGAAAACATAAGACCCCATGCATTTATCCTTGTCTTTTTCTATTGAAGCTTCATAACGGCTTTTATATACGGCAGCTTTTTCGCTGCTTGTTTCTTCAATGGGAGATTTCCATGCGGTTGAAAGCCCTTCCCAATGGCCGGTAGGCCCCCATTCTGTTACCATATAAGCACCTTCCCATCCTGCTTCCGTAATAGTCTTCGGCAGTGTTGCCAGCCCTCCATAAGTATTGATGGATAAAAAATCAATATCAGAACATCTTTCCTTAATATAATCAACCAGTTCTTTTTTAACTCCTGCCAGTACTGTGCAGGCAGGATGATTGGGATCTAATTGATGAATCATCTTAGAAATATCATTTACCGCATTCCATACTTTAGGATTTTTATATTGAAGGTTTAACTCATTGCCAATACCCCAGGCCAGCAAAGCCGGATGATTTCTATATTTTAAAACTTCAGCACGTAATTTTTCCAATTGTTTTTTTACAGCCGCCGTATCATCATAATTAAAGCCGTGACGCTCACGGGCGACATCAAGACCCATTAAAACGGTTAACCCATATTTTTGTGCAGTGTCTAAAATTTCCTGCCCATTATTGCTGCCCCAAGTACGTATGGAGTTGCCACCATAAGCTGCTATCCGGTCAGGGTAAATGCTGCCTCCTGCACCTTTTGCAAAATACGGCACACCTCCTCTTAACAATTGAAAACGATTGTCTGCTTTTCTGACTTCTGTCTTAACAGGTCTTGCATTTGAAGTGACGGACGAATTTGAAGATTGCGCTATACAGGCAACAACAGAAAGTGGTGATATTGCGAATGTGAATAATGCCTTTATTATCATGCAGCAATTTACTTCTAAAATTGATTTCTTTTGAAGGAAAACATTTGGCAGACGATTTTTAAATTAAAAGCTCTATTTAAAAAATTTATTTTAATACTCTTTAAATATAAATACATCCATTTCTATTTTTGGTTCTAAGACGGATAGTATGGGTAATTATGATTAAGCGCGATTGCCACGACCCTTTAGGTCAATGTCATTTAATTAAGATGTTTTACAACCTCGCAGAGGTGAAATGTTGGTAGAATAAAGACATTAAAAATGATTTAACCGCCCCGCAGGTGCGGAATAAAAGGCATCGTACCTACGATTAATCCACTATTCCGCCTCCGGTTTATTCGTCAGCAGTCTCGTGTTTGCAGGGCGCAGAGATACAGGTTAAAATAAAACCTTTTAGTGCTGGTATACGAATTGCAGCAGGATAACTGAACCCAAAATAATTACAGCATGAAAAATATTTTAATTTTTGCCGGCATTGCAGGTCTCGCTGCAGCAATCGCTATTTACTTCGTGAGTGAAAATGATAAAAACTTCGATGAAGAGGAATATCTGTCAGATGAATATGTTTCAGACGAAGATATAGAAGCTTACGATTTAGCAGAGAATACCGGCCCTGCTTTCAATGTAGATAATGGTTTTAATGTTGCTTATTGATGTGACCAATGGCCGAATATATTATTAATGTTAATGAGGTAGAAGACTTACAAATGATTGATGATTTAGTTGAGCTTCATCAAATATTTACAAGAGCGCAAAGCACTGTAGTACAAGGCGGAACAGTAGTTTTGGTTCGTAAAAATACTGACGGCTCTTCTTACAGATTTGCCGAAATAACTACGGAAGCTGAAGTTGAAGACTATAAAGAAAAGGTGTTTAAATATTTGTAGCTGCTCCCAGCAGATGATTGCTTTTGACTATTAATCCGGATTTGATTAATTTAAATTTGATTGTTCAAAGTATTGCTGTCTTTTCTTTACGGCGGTATTGATCTTTTTTTGCTTATTTTGCCTGTTACTATTAAAAATACTCCACATGATTAAATTACAGGTTATCGGGAACATTGGCAGAGACTGCGTCGTTAATAATGTAAATGGCAAAAATGTTATCAATTTCAGTGTAGCGCACAGTGAAAAGTTTAAAGATGCACAGGGGCAGCAAAAAGATAAAACAGTATGGGTAGATTGTGCATACTGGACAGATCGTACTGCCATTTCACCTTATTTAAAAAAAGGGCAGCAGGTTTATGCTGAAGGCATCCCCGACATAAGAAACTACACGACTAAAGAAGGTACTCCCGGTACATCTTTAAGTTTACGTGTCACTCTGGTTCAGTTAATAGGTGGCCGTGGCGAAAACCAGGGCATAGAAGCAGGTAGTAATTCCTCTTATTCAAATCAGCAACCTGCATACAACCAGCCGGCTTCACAAAGTGTCGCTGCTAATGAGATTACCGAACCTTCTGACGATCTTCCTTTTTAAAAATATAATGAAAAGTTATTGATGTAAACAAGCTGTGTCGCCACACCTCCAAGGGGTGGCACAGCTTGTTATGTCCAATAGTTTTTTAATCCCTTCGGGATTATTCAATGTACGCTAATTCCGTTTTCTATAAATAAATCAGCCTTTCCGGCTTAAAAATTAAGATGCGTTTGCTCTGTGTTTAGAGTGCTTTTATTGCAGGGACGAAGTAATCGCCAAATTAGCTCCTCTATAAATATAGCAGCAGATTGCTTCGTCGTTCTTCCTTATAATGACGCTCATTATAAAGGAAAAGATATTTTCAAATGCTTCTTTTAATATATCAGGGCTGCAGACATTGTTTTAAATTTCATAAAACTTGCATAAATTGTAATGACACTTGTACAATTGGCTATCCATTTGAAAACTATGTTTCTTTTTTTGACGTTATTTACAATATAATTTTCTGACAATATGTACAAAGTATCAATAATCGTTTCCTGTGTTTTTATTCTTCTTATTACTTCCTGCAAAAAAGATATAACAAACTCTCCTTCGGGCGGATCGGATAGTTCGTCTGTCTCAAAGACTGATCTGTTGAAAGATTCGGTTTATTTATATTCAAAGGAAATTTATTTATGGCACGATCTTCTTCCTTCTTATGAAGTTTTTAATCCCAGACAATATACCGGAACGGACGACCAAAAAGCAGCATCAGCGGTCATGAATGCAATTCGCAAACTGCAGCCTTTAGATCATTTTAGTTTTGTAACTACCAAAGAAGCCTCTGAAGGACTGCAAACAGGCGCAGATGTTGATTATGGTTTTTTTATCAAAGCCGCTTCCGTTGATAAAACTGATCCCATAGACTCAGTACGCTGGTTTGTGAGCTACGTTTTTGATAAATCAACAGCAGGTGCAGCAGGCGTAACCAGAGGCTGGTATATCAATAAGATAAATAATACACCTATTGATTATTCGCAGACAAGTATTGATCTTTTGAATAAAGTCTTTTTTGGAAATACCACCAGCGCTTCTTTCGAATTTGTAAAGACTGATGGCACCACAGCCATTGCCAGTCTCAGCAAAACAAGCTTTATTTCTAATTCTGTTTTATATAATACGGTAATAAACGAAGGTGATAAAAAAGTTGGTTATTTCGTTTTTAAACAATTTTTCGCGGCTCCTTCACGCACTGAGCTAAGTACTGTTTTCAGCAACTTTAAAGCACAGGGAGTTAACGAGCTTATCGTTGATCTCCGCTACAACCCGGGCGGATCTACAGCAACGCAGGATGCTCTTGCAGATCTGATTGCGCCTGCGTCTGCAAATAATCAAATTATGTACAAATATGTTTATAACCAGTCATTGCAGCAGGGAAATTTTCCATTGCTGAAGCAGAAGCCAGGTTTTAAAAACGAGTCATTTTCAGAGGCGAATAATACGCAGAATTTTGAAAATACCGGAAGTCTCAATTTAAACCGGGTTTTCTTTATTGTTACCAGCGGTACAGCTTCTGCCAGCGAACTGCTGATAAATAATTTAAAGCCTTATATGGACGTAAAGCTTATCGGCGACACAACGTATGGTAAACCGGTAGGTTTTTTCCCTGTAGATATTTTCAATTACTCTATTTATCCAATATCTTTTAAAACGGTCAACAGTGCAGGCAATGCTGATTATTATTCTGGGTTTGCTCCTGATAAATTGTCTCCTGACGGCGTCAGTAAAAGCTGGGGCGATGCGACAGAACCATCTTTGGCAAGTGCGCTTACATACATAAGTACCGGTTCTTTCAGGGCAACTCAGCAAAGTGAACAAAGATATAAAGCTGAAATGAAAATGCAAAAGCAGCTTGAGCCTGAAAACAGCCGGCTGGAAACCAATCATTTCAACGGTATGTTTATTGAAAAAAATAAGCAGTAATATTTGCAGAATATTAAGTTAGTAATCAATACTTTTGATCCAATGAAATGCTTATTCTTCTCCGTTTTTTTTATTTTTGTCTTAAAATCTGTATTTGCTCAGCCGTCTTTTATAGACTACCAACGCACTTATCCTGCCGTAGCGACTGCAATGAAATCTAAAGAAGATTCACTTAGAAGCCAGTTTGCGAGGGCGGGTTTGCAATGGCCTGCCAAACAGTTATACATCAGATCCTTTAAGTATGACAGCCAAATGGAAGTTTGGGTCAGAAGCAGCAATGACGCCCAGTTTAAGCTTTTTAAAACATACCGGGTATGTGCAATGGCGGGAGAAATTGGCCCTAAGCGTCTTGAAGGAGATTACCAGGTGCCTGAAGGTTTTTATAATATCAATGAATTTAACCCTAAAAGCAGCTATCACTTGTCGCTTGGGATAAATTATCCTAATGAATCGGATAAAGTTTTAAGTGATTCTATTAAACCTGGCGGTGAGATTTACATTCATGGCAATTGTGTAACAATCGGATGCATACCGCTGCAAAATGACCAGATAGAAGAATTGTATATTTTAGCTGCCATGGCAAAGACGCAAGGCCAGGACTTTATTCCTGTGCACATTTTTCCCATTCGTTTCAATAATCGGAAAAGCTTCCAGTACCTGGCAAAAACAACAAAAGATAACCAGGATCTGCAGCGTTTCGCAATAAAAATAAAAGAAGTGTATGATTATTTTGAAGAAAAGAAAAAACTGCCTTTAATCTTTATTAATAAGAAAGGGGATTATGTTGTGAGCAGTATGTAATAAATATTTAGCTTGATAAAAATTTCTCTGCGCAACCTCTCCTTCTCATTTCTCTGCGGTAAAAAAATCAAAAAATACTATTCATGAAGCTGTTTGCAAAGCAGTAATTCTTTTGGCGAGCCAGCTTTCTTTCACCGGTATCATCCATTTGTGGAGCAGCTCGTCTTTAGTTTGCACGAGATTATTAAAATAAACGGTATTGCTATCAATAAAGTTATTTTCAAGAGCGTATTTCAATTGGGAAAGCGGAAGCAACTGAATTTTTTCTTTTACAACAAAAGCAAGATTTTGACGATCAAACATATTGACTTGAAATTTTTCTTCGATTGCTTTAATTAACCGTACACTGCTGTCGGTGCTGCAGCCGCTTACACCTGCCTGTGTTTCATCAGCCATTAAAACAATAAATTGTCCGAACAGCAAGTTTGCGTATCCTTTTACCCTCGCACCATGCGATTGCCAGCTTGCTGTAAATTCATTCAGCATATCTTCTATCTCCAGCGCTTCATTTATAAAAAACAAGCGGCTTGACTGGTACATCCAAACTCTTGAAGCAGGATGAAAATCTGCAGGAATGAGATGTTGGTAATTAAAATTCATTTTCACATATTTAAAAAGACAAACCAAAAAGATGTCCTTACTTTTTTATCAGAATTCAAATTTACATTTATAAAAGGTATTGCAGCAACTGAAGCCCACAGAAAACTGTTAAGAATTATTTTTGAGGTTTAAGGCAACTATTTCTGCTACATCCATTACTGCAACCTCACTTTCTTTTTCTTTACTTTTTACGCCATCAGTCAACATTGTGTTGCAAAAAGGGCACGCAGAGGCGATGATCTGTGCCCCGGTTTCTATCGCTTCTGCAGTACGTTCTACATTCACATAGCGGTTGCCTTTTTCTTCTTCTTTAAACATTTGCGCGCCTCCTGCACCACAGCATAAACCGTTGCTGCGGCAACGTTTCATTTCTGTCAGGTCGGCGTCAAGGGCTTCCAGCACTTTTCTCGGCGCTTCATAAATACCGTTTGACCTGCCCAGGTAACAGCTATCATGATAAGTAATCTTTTTGCCTTTAAAGCTTCCGCCTTCCTTTAGTTTAATTCTTCCTTCATCTATAAGCTGTTGCAAAAGTTGCGTGTGATGAATGACTTCGTATGTTCCGCCAAGCTCAGGATATTCATTTCTTAAAATATTAAAGCAGTGCGGGCAAGCAGTAACAATCTTTTTTACATTATAGCTATTAAGAATTTGTATGTTGTTATAAGCAGACATTTGGAAAAGAAATTCATTGCCCGCTCTTCTTGCCGGGTCGCCGGTGCATGTTTCTTCTTTTCCGAGAATGGCGTATTTGATATCAGCATGATGAAGAATGGCTGCAAATGCTTTCGTAATTTTTTGCGCTCTCTGATCAAAGCTTCCGGCGCAGCCAACCCAAAATAAGATTTCAGGCGTTTCACCATTTGCAATCATTTCAGACATAACACGAACATTCATCTATTACTTCGTTTTAATCAAAAGTAGGGTAAAAATAGTTTATCATTTGTCTGGTTTGCATAATAAAACCTAATAATCGTATCAATAAAAAAAGATACTGCTGTGCCTTACTCTGCTGTGTAAAAAACGTAAGATTCAGGAAAACAGGAAGATAACGAAGCGCTTGCGAACGTTATTTAATTCACCCTTTTATGTGATTGTGAAGCTTTGAGTGGCATAGTAAGTTTGCATTATCAAAACAATCCGGTATGAAACTTAGCTTAGCATTTACTTTTCATTATATGATTTTTCTAAGTATGACCATGTTGCTTACCCCTCTAAAATTCATTCGTTCTTTTAAAAAAGTAAATGAGATTAAAATTGAAAAAAAACAGCCAATTACTGCAGTCAGTGAAAATGCTGCAGAACTATTGCATGGTGAATTGTTTTTCAGGTATTAACACTGCTTATTTCGCTGAATAAGGGCTTAAAAGGTTCATCCTAATCACAAAGGAAAGGAGTTATCGCTGTTTTAATTTTTTACAAATTGCAAGGAAGCAGAATTCATACAATATCTTAGTCCTGTAGGCTTCGGGCCATCTTCAAACACATGTCCTAAATGGCTGCCGCAACGGCTGCAGTGCACTTCGCGCCTTGTCATGCCAAAGCTTTGATCCCTGTTTTCTTCTACTGCTTTATTATTGACCGGCTTATAAAAGCTTGGCCAGCCGGTACCGCTTTCAAATTTAGTATCGCTCATAAACAGCAGTTGTTCGCAACCGATACATTTATAAACGCCTTTTTCGTGATTGTCCTGGTAAGCATTGTTAAACGGCGGCTCTGTTCCTTCTTTACGGGCAACATTGTATTGTTCTTCTGTGAGTTGTTTTTTCCATTCTGCATCCGTTTTAGTTACCGCGAATTTTTTCGTTTGTTCCTGCGCCTGGGTGCAAGACAAAAAAGCTATTGAAAGCAGGCAGGAATAAAATATATTTTTCATGTAAAACTTAATTTATATAGCATTTAGGCCTTATCGAGTATATAGGATTGCCAATAGTTTTATCGTTTGCACAACCTGCTGTTAAAGTATTTATTGGCAGAAAAAGTTGGTGAAGGCTGCATTGATAAAATTCTTTTCTTTTATAATGAATTTTTTTTTGTTTGTTTTGATGAATATCGGATGGTTTTTAAAAAGTTCAATATCTACATCATTTTGAATTAAAACTTCTTCACGTATTTGTGACAGTATGGGCTGCCTCCGCCTTTACTATAATACTTTTGATGATAATTTTCTGCTTTATAAAAAGTTCCGGCTTTTGTTATTTCCGTTACTGCCTTATAGCCTTTGGCTTTTAATTCTTTGGTTACTTTTTCCGCTATTGCTTTTTGCTCATCATTTTTGTAGAAAATACCAGACCTGTACTGCGTGCCGATGTCGGGGCCTTGCCTGTTCATCTGGCCGGGATCGTGCGTTTCGTAAAACAGCTTTACAAGGTTTTCATAAGAGGTTTCAGAGGGATCATAAGTTATCTCCGTCGCCTCAGCGTGACCCGTTCTTCCGGTACAAACATCTTCGTATGAAGGGTTCTCTTTGTTTCCTCCGATATATCCGACTGCAGTCGAAATAACTCCTTTGGCTTTTTGAAAGTAAAACTCTGTTCCCCAAAAACAACCTGATGCAAATATTGCTGTGTCTGTGCTCATTATTAATTGTTATTTAGCAGGAATAAATTTCATTGAAATTGAATTGACGCAATGTCGCGTATTCTTACTTGTTAAACGTTCTCCTTTAAAAACATGGCCTAAATGTGCTCCGCAATTTGTGCAAATAATTTCTGTCCTGCTTCCGTCAGCATCAGGCAAATGTGTCACTGCACCTTTTATTTCATCATCAAAGCTTGGCCATCCGCAGTGCGAATCGAATTTATCTTCAGAATGGTACAACGAAGCATTGCACCGCCTGCAAACATAGGTACCGCTTTCTTTATAATCATTAAATTCTCCGGTAAATGGTCTTTCAGTTCCTTTATGCAGTATTACTCTTTCTTCTTCCCGCGTCAGCTTATTATATTCCATTTATTAAAATTTCAGTTTAAGTAAAGCAAATGTTTTCAAAACTGCATTTCTGTACCCATGCAGCAAAGCTGCTGTTTTGTCTGCAGTAATAGTAATGTAAAGATAAAAAGAATACTGCAATTATAATTTTTGGTGATTTTGCGTTTGCTTTCGGGCTTAAAGAAGTACAAAAAGTATCATATTCAATAAAGACAATTCGATAGCTCAATCGGTCACTATTGATTTTTTTCTGCAATAAAGTCTTTGCTTCAACGCTTACATGGTGTGTTTAAATAATTGTAATACTGCAATTAAGCATTAATAAACTTCAATTCAAAATTTTATGAAAAAGCTTTTTACACTGATTTTTTTATTTTCTTTATATTTTGCAAATGCAACTAATTATTACTTTTCTGCTGTTTCAGGTGATGACTCTCGCAGTCCGGCACAGGCCAGCAATGCTTCCACCCCCTGGAAAACACTTGGTAAGCTCAGCTCTTTTTTCACAAGTCTTAAGCCCGGTGACGCCGTTTTATTAAAACGCGGCGATGTTTTTTACGGTTCAATAACTGTCAGTAAATCCGGTACGTCTGCTTTACCTATTGTTATCGGCGCATACGGCACAGGTAACAAGCCTGTTATTACTTCCCTAATTACACTCAGCGGATGGGTTTCTAAAGGCAATGGAATATGGGAAAGCTATAATTCATCTTTAAGCTCAACTCTTAAGAATGTTCTTATAAACAATATACCCCAAGAGATGGGGCGTTATCCAAACAGTGATGTTACCAATAAAGGTTATTTAACCCTTGAATCTCATACCAGTAACTCTATAACCGATAATGAATTAAATTCTTATCCCAACTGGACAGGCGCCGAAGTGGTCGTTCGAATGAACCGTTGGATAACTGACAGGTGCCTGATAACAAATCATTCAGGCGGCACAATCACTTATAACAAGGGCTCTCGTTATTCTGCCTATGATAATTTTGGGTATTTTATTCAAAATGATATTAAAACGCTTGATAAGTTTGGCGAATGGTATTATAACCCTTCAGAAAAAAAATTAAGCGTTTATTTTGGCGCAATTACTCCTTCGTCTTATGTTATTCAGGCAACTGCTATAGACAATTTAATTTACGCCTATAACTACAACAATATCGTACTTGACAATTTAGATATTAAAGGTTCTAATGCTGACAATATTTATATTAAGGGCGGTTCAAACACGAATATAAAGAATTGTGATGTTTCATTTTCGGGCGGAAGCGGCATTTGCGTTAAGTACAACAACAAGTCAAAAATCGAGAACTGTACAGTATCCAACTCAGGTGTCAATGGAATTGATCTGGGGTATGGCGGGGATTACATGACGGTAAGAAATAATAAAATAACAAATACCGCAGTTTTTAGAGGCATGGGCGGAAACGGTGACGGTAAAGGTTTTGGTATCCAAAGCCATGGCAACAGTGCCGTTATTGAGTATAATGAAGTAATTAACACAGGCTATTGCGCTATAAATTTCAATGGTGACTCCACTATTGTCAAAAACAATTTTATAGATAATTATTGTATAACAAAAGATGATGGCGGGGGAATATATACCTACACCGGTTCAACCAATACAACTAAATACGGAAGAAAGATTATTGGGAACATTATAGTAAACGGCATAGGAGCAGGGGAAGGAAGCAGTGATAACAAACCTGCAGCCGAAGGAATTTATTTGGACGATAACTCCTCTGGAGTTGAAATAAGGGACAATACAATTGGAAATATGACAGACAGGGGTCTGTTTCTGAACAATGCGAGAGACCTTGTAATAAAAAACAATACATTTTACAATGCCAATATAGGTTTTTTTGCCAGTCAATACCGGAAGATAAAAGGAGCTGCCATCCGGAACCTTACTGTTAAGCAAAACATTTTCTTTTCAAAAACCAACACGCAGAGAGCCGCTTATTTTACAACGGAACAAAATGATAATAATTTAATCGGCACGCTGGACAGTAATTATTACGCAAGGCCGATGGATGACCGCCTGTTGTTTTTTAATAGTTATGTAGACAGTTCTGGCCACCGGGTCAACAATTATCTTGATCTGGAAGGATGGAAAGCCAAATATGGCAAAGATGCGGCTTCCAAAAGAACTGCCAAACAAATTTTGCCTTACAAGATCAATAGTACTATAGGTACTAATAAATTTACTAACGAAACTTTTTCAGGCACTAAGACTGGTGTAAGGCCGTCTTATTGCACCGTTTCTGTAGGCAATGCAGGTCAGTTAGACGGCAACTATTTAGAGGTCACCCCTTCTGCCAAAAACTCTTCTGTTTTTGTAAATATCGGCGACCTTAAAGCCGGGGGAAAATATGTTTTAAGATATAGTTTTAAAGGTACTGTCAGTAATAACAAGTATATAAGCGCCGGCTTAAGAAGAGGTTCTTCTCCTTATACCATTCTTACCCCCCTTGAAAACCGGAAAATAAATACTACAAGGAGTGAAAATGAGATGGTTTTTTCATCTTCTGCCAATGTAACAGGGGCACAGATTGTATTTAAAGTAGGGGAATTAAACAAATATTATCTTGATAATATACAGCTATACGAAGCAGATGCTAAAATTACCAATATTGATGATTCTGTCAGGTTTGAATATAATGCAACAAAAGTAAGCAAAACTATAAGTTTAGCAGGAAATTATGTAGATGTTAAAAACAATAAATATACAAATAGTATAGTGCTGCAGCCATTTGCATCTGCAGTATTAATTAAAAACGGCGGCGCTGCCAATACTATCGATACACCTCCTGCTGTCAGCATTACCAGTCCGTCTGCTAATGCAGGTTTTAAGGCACCCGCAACCATTGAGATCACTGCTGATGCCAGTGCTGCTGACGGTACGATAAGTAAAGTAGAATTTTATAACGGTAATACTTTACTGCAGACCGAAATAAACAAGCCTTATACCTGCACGTGGAAGAATGTGCCGGCAGGCAAATATACGCTTACAGCAAAAGCTACAGATGATAAGGGCAGCGTTTCAACTTCTGCAGGTGTATCCATATCCGTTGCTGCACCTTCCTCTGCCCCGCGGAATACCGCGCCTAAAGTCAGCATTACCTCTCCGTCTGTTAACGCAAGCTATAATGCCCCGGCTACCATCAGCATGGCAGCTGATGCAAGTGATGCAGACGGTACTGTAAGAAAAGTAGAGTTTTACAACGGCAATACTTTATTACATACCGAAAGATATACACCCTACACTTATACATGGAAAGATGTACCGGCAGGTGAGTATACACTTACAGCAAAAGCAACTGATAATAAGGGCAGTGTAACAACTTCTGCAAGTGTATCCGTATCCGTTGCAGCATCTTCTTCTGACCCTTCCGGGGGTAATAAAGCTCCTGAAGTATATATTACAAGCCCTAAAGCCGATCAAAGTTATAAAGCTTCAGCAACTGTTAATATCAGCGTTAATGCAAGTGATGCTGATGGAAAAATAAAGAAAATAGAGTTTTACAATGGCTCTGCTTTGTTACATACCGAATTAGGAAAACCCTACAGTTGGAATTGGAAACATGTAAAAGAAGGCAATTATACAATTACAGCTATAGCCACAGATGATAAAGGTGCAGAAACCAGATCTAAAAGTGTAACCATATCAGTGACAGCAAAAAAAACAAGTCACAGAGCTGCAGGCAATACTGATACATCAGCGCTTAATGTCATTAAAATTGATACATTACCGGTCGAAAAAAACAAGTATGTTCTCAATTTGAAGCCGGAGCTGATCCCAAGCAAACCTGCTGCTGAAATATATACCTTAAAAGTGTTTCCAAACCCCGCTGTTGACAAAATACAAATAAGCGTGGAAGGATTGCAAATCAAAAATCAAAAAGCAAAGCTGTCAATAACAAATTTGTCAGGAATTATTGTGAGGTGCATCCCTGTGGTTTTATCTGGCAAAACCCTGCAAGCAAACGTATCTTCTTTTACTCCGGGCATGTATATCATAAGTATAATAAGTGATGATATAATAATAAGCACGAAATTTATAAAGAATTAAACTATTAATATTCGTAGTTATAAAAGAATAAATAAGATAAAATGATTTAATAACAAAAATGAAATCCGAATTAAACTATGATGAAAATATCTTAATCTTTAAAAATTGAATGAATAAAAAGCTGTTACAATTAAGTAACGGCTTTTTTTGTTATTACTACCACTTTTAGGTGTTTGCGATATAAATAAACTTCCAGATGATTTATCAGAAATATTGTCAGTTGTTTTTCAATAATAATATTTTTTATGTATCTTACTTTAAATTAACTACCGTGAGTACAGTATCTAACATTCTTGCCCGAAAAGGAATTTCAGTTATTACAGTAGAACCCGCTACTTCTGTCATTGATGCTTTAAAGATTATGGCCGATCAGAATATCGGTTCAGTAGTTGTAATGGAAGGAACGAAGTTCCTGGGAATTATGACAGAAAGAGATTACTCCCGCAAAGTAATTTTAAAAGGACGGTCTTCTGATCATACAACTGTTGCAGATATCATGTCATCAGAATTTCCGGCAATTACCCAAAAAGACGATATAGAACGATGCATGCAATTATTTTCGGCTAAAAATCTTCGCTATTTACCTGTAATAGAAAATAATCATCTTGCCGGTATCATATCTATGAGCGACGTTGTAAAAGAAACTATCCTCACCCAGCAGGAAACAATTTCTCATCTGCAGAATTATATTCAATTATAATTAAAATATTTCTATAAAAGCATTTTTAGAAGATTAAGGAAAACAATAAAGTTCTTTTTGAACTCCCAAACCAGGTGTCTGTTGAATTGTTATTCCTTATTCTCTTAAATCATACATAAGCAGTTTGTTTATAAGTACAGCTTATATCGTTAAATACAGTATATAAATCAGTTGCCAACATACTTTGTACAAAATAGAATTAAACGGTGGAAAGTTGAATAATGATAAAGTGATTGTAAAGGTCATACGAGTAATTGGAATGAGCATCTGATTTTTTATTATAATTAATTTCATTATTTTTTTTATTATAATTTTAATGGTGTTACTGTCACTTTTTTCTTTTCTTATAATTGTATTTACAAATAGTAATTTACATTACTTTGCAGGCTTTTATTGATTATGAAAAGAAAATACAGGTTATTAACTCTTATAATAACTTTATCTTATACATCTTTTTCGCAGGCACCTAAGCGTTTGCTTCGCCCCGGAGATATTTATCGTTTACAAACCATCAGCGATGCCAACGTTTCACCTGAAGGTAACTGGATTGCTTATTCAGTCAGCGCCATAGACTCAGCTAAAGACAGGCGAAATTCAAATATTTGGATGGTGAGTATGGATGGAAAGCAAACAGTGCAATTAACCAACAGTCCTGACAACGAAAGCAATCCCCGGTGGAGCCCTGACGGAAAATATCTTTCTTTTATGAGTGCCCGAAACGGGGGAACGTCACAGGTCTGGCTGCTTGACAGGCGGGGAGGAGAAGGCATTAAATTAACTGATGCAAAAGGAGACATAAATAGTTATAGCTGGAGCCCTGATGGCAAAAAGCTTGTTTTAGCTATGAAAGACCCAAAAGACACCGCTAAAAATAAACCGCCTAAACCTTATCTTATAAACAAATTCAGGTTTAAGCAGGATGTAAGTGGTTATCAATACGATACGAGCAGAACCCATTTGTATCTCTTCGATATAGCAACAAAGAAAACACGACAATTAACTGTAGGTATTTATAGTGAAGCTGACCCCACATGGAGCCCAAACGGCACCAGGATTGCTTTTGTAAGCAACCGTACAGAAGACCCTGACAGAAACGAGAACACTGATATCTGGATAATGGATACAACAGCCGGAACTGTTTCAAAAAAGCTTACTGTATGGAAAGGAGGAGACTCTGATCCGCAATGGAGCCCTGACGGAAAAACGATTGCTTATGTTCGTTCTACGTCTGATGCTACTTACGAAATGTATGATCAGACAGGCCTTTGTGTTATAAATGCAAACGGAGGTGAGCCTGTGTTTTTGTCTAAAGCTTTAGACCGCCCTGCCAGCAATCCAAGATGGTCAAACGATGGAAAAAGCATTGGGGTTTTAGTAGCTGACGACAGGCAAAGATATATTGCAACGTATGATGCTGCTAAAGGAACGATGAAAAAAATAGCTGGCGGCGACCGAAGTTTTGCTTCAATCGAGGCAACACCAAAAGGCAACTGGGTAGCTTTAATGTCTGAACCGCAATTGCCCGCCGAAGTGTATACGATTGAAGGCACAAACGTAAGAAGGCTTACCACTTTGCAAAATAAATTTATAGACTCCGTATCACTGGCAACTGTCGAAAAATTTACGTCAAAAAGTAAAGACGGAACACTGGTATCAGGATTGATTTATTACCCGCCAAACATGCTGAAAGAAAAACTGCCTCTTATCTTTTACATTCATGGCGGACCCACGTCGCAGGACGAGCTGACTTTTGACCTGACAAGGCAGATGTTTGCAGCACATGGTTATGCAGTAGCCGCAGTTAACTACCGTGGAAGCCTTGGTCGCGGAGTCACTTTTTCGAGAACTATCTCAGGCGACTGGGGAAATAAAGAAGTGGCTGACATACTCGGCGCAGCAGATTATCTTGTAGCCAAAGGTATTGCAGACTCTGCAAGAATGGGCATTTCAGGCTGGAGCTACGGCGGGATTCTAACTGATTATACCATTGCTTCAGATACCCGTTTTAAGGTTGCCAGCAGCGGGGCAGGCGTAGCGGCGCCGCTGTCTTTATACGGTGTGGACCAGTATATAAATCAATATATAAATGAAATAGGACTGCCCTGGAAAGATAATAATATTGAAAAGTACCTTAAATTGTCTTATCCTTTTTTGCATGCTGACAGAATAAAAACGCCAACGCAGTTTATGGCAGGCGAAAAAGATTTTAATGTGCCTGCGGCAGGAAGCGAACAAATGTATCAGGCGCTTCGTTCGCTCGATATTCCCACAGAACTATTAATTTACCCGGGGCAATTTCACGGTTTTACGCAGCCAAGTTTTATTAAAGACAGGTATGAACGTTATTTTTCCTGGTTTGATAAATACCTGAAGCCACGGCAATAAAAAAATTAAGTGGAATTCTGCTTCGGGGTATAAACTTTGAAGCCGTGAAATATTCTTTATTAATGGATTTACATTCAATTATTCTATTAAAGGGCACCTCTAAAAACCGATTTAACAATAAATTTATTTTGTAATTATTTGTAATTAATTGATCTTTAGTATATTACACTATTATGAAGCGATTTAAAC
>JAABUK010006100.1_pt1 | contig 18243 bp, 3 predicted proteins | sample 5559141 | NCBI WGS metagenome assembly JAABUK01 (sample SAMN10711869, study PRJNA513367) | rock metagenome | isolation source: Antarctica rocks | place: Antarctica: Victoria Land, Pudding Butte nord | collected 2016-01-03 | reverse complement strand
TTAATTAAATCGTGAGATTATTAAATAATCTATTAAGAAAGAATATCTTATTAATATAAGATGAATTCTGTATTAAGACATTTGAGAGACTGAAGAGACTGATAATATCTGATTCAGTTCTTCAGTATTTTAATCTGAGAAAGAAGATCTACGTGAAATGTGATGTGAGTAATTATACTACTGAAGAAATTCTTTTATAGAAAGGATTGAATGAGAAATTATATTTTATTGCTTATTACTTAAGTAATATAAGTTCGATAAAGAGCAATTATATTATATACGACAAAGAATTATTAATAATAATTCGATACTTTAAGAAATGAGGGTTTAAGCTGTAAAGTATTAAAGAAGATACTGTTAAAGTGCTTATAAATTATAAGACTCTAAAGTATTTTATATTAACAAAGAAGTTAATAAGATAATAGATAAGATAAATAGAGTTCTTAACGCAATTTAACTTTAAAGTTATCTATTAACTAGAGACGATTAATAAAAAGACTGATATCTTAATAAGAAGAGAGAAGAATATTTCTAAAGCAAAGAATGATTCTAATTTACATCAGACGCTATTAATATTGAAGATATTATCTGAGAAAGTTCAGAAGAACTATAAGATAACGTGTGTTACGCAAGAGATTCACACGCTAGACGAGAATATTAAGTAGATGAATAGAAATAATTATGATTTGAAGAAGATTTGTAAGATCTTATAGAATAAGATCGAGGGCGTCTATAATGAATATTAGATAAGTTTATATAAGAAGTGAGAAGATCTGATTTACTTTTGAGATAGATTAATGATTCTCATAAAGTTAAAAGATCTGCGGATATAAGTAATTTAATAGATTTATAAGAGTTGAGAGATCAGATATGCAGAAGAATTAAAGATACTACAATTAATTCGAAAATCGTATTAATTTCCTAGGCTGATAGAAGTAGTTAAGCAGTATCTGAGAAATTATCACATTTATTAGAGATTAAAGATAAGAAGATAATGTTTAAAAGAAGAGTTATAATCTTTTCCGATTTTTAAGATGTCTTAAAAGAATATCTTTATGAATTTTATAATGAAATTATTGAAATTAAAAGGATTTAATGCGATTCTTAATATGATAGATTGATTGATAAAAGAAAGATATTATATTGTTTATACAACTACTGATAAGAATATGATCGCGAAGAATATAATTAAAGTATTATATAAAAATGTGTGGAGAATTTACAATCTATTTAACACGATTATATTAAATAGAGATTCTTAATTTGCGAGCATGATATGATTATATCTATATGAGATTCTAAGCATTATCGCGAAGCTTTTTACAGCGTTTTATTCATAAATAAATGAATAGATAAAGATCGCGAATATAAAGATGAAGCGCTACTTATATAATTACGTGAACTTTAATTAGAAGAATTGAGCGGAGTTATTATTAAGTGTAGAATTCGCGGTTAATATAATAATGTTTAAATCAACTTAATTATCTTTATTTATAATTAATAAAGAATATAAGTTCCGAATAAGTTTTGATGTAATAGAGAAGTTAAAGATAATTAGATAACAAATTAAGCTGTAGAAAGCTTAAAGTCTGATAGAGTTAATAATAAAGATGTGAAACTGAGTAAGAGAATATTTGATTTAAGCTTAGAAGAGATAGAAAGAGCAGATCGATAAACATTATTGATCAGTGATATTCGAAGAAGAAGAAAAGATTTAATTGTTAACGAAGAATATTTAAATAATTAAGTCTTATAAGAAGTTAAACGCGAAATAAATCGATTTATATAAAGTGTTGAAGAAGTTAAAAGGCGTGTATAAATTTAAATTATCTGCGTTTATAAAGATTTATTCAATCTTTTACATCGCATTATTATTCAGAGACTTAAAGAATTTCTTATTCAAATAAAAATATCTTATATCTTTCTCTATTATTACGGAAATAGAGATAAACGTAAAATAAAAAGTAGAGAGTATTATTAATATTAAGAGAGTGAGCAGACATCTTAAGATAAGAGTGTAGTAGATCGATTATTTAAAGGATTTGATTTATTATTTAATTAAGAATCTTAAGAATTTAAAGAAGATTCTCAATAATTATTACTTAAGAAACGCTGATAAGTTAAGATCTAAGTAATTAGAGAATAGCTTTAAGAAGCGAGCTAAAGATAAGAAGAAGAATGATGTTTCTGAGTTATCACTCGAGAAAGAGATATTAGCGAGCTCAATTAATAACGAGAAGATTAATGATTGAAAATAGAAGAATAATATTACTAATTATTAATTAAGAATAATTAACTTGATGAGCTGGAGAGTAGTGTCACGAGTTATTATAGCTATAAAGAATAGTTATACGCGAGAGATAATTATAGACTTGATTATAGAAATTTAATTATTTTATTATACATGTGATATAGCGAAATGTCTGAGACTTAGCACGTAAGTTTAATATATTAGAATTATATCTTTTAATTAAATCTCAGAATTAAAGAATTATATTGAGATTAATAATTATAATGCGCATCTGATATTTCTACAGCTTTTCAGTAAGTTAAATTAGTTTTTATAACTTAAGTATTCATTTCTATAAACTATTAAATATATTTAGCTTAAGCTGTTATAAAATATAAATAAAAAAAGTAAAATAAAAGATTTAATAAGATATATTAAGTATTTATTAAAGTCTTAATATAAAAAATAATAAATTTTTAAAAAAAGTAAATAAATTTTTTTTAACGCAGATTAACTAATATATATCTTACTACTTTTTCACTACTCTCTTATAATATAAATATTTATTAACTTTTTAATTTTAAATACTACTGATTAATATAATAATTAATATATTCCACACTTCTATTAAGATATATATATAATATCTTTATATTAAGAGATAAAAAAGTTAGAGTTCTAATATTAAAATAATATAAAATAATAGAAAATCAAGATAATATTAAAAATTCTATTAATTTTAAGATGAGTAATGCTGAGATGATGAATATTTTAATTCTTATTTTATAGAATTTATAAAGATGACAGAAATATTAGTGATGTAAGAGAATACTTATACTGAATAGAAAACACTTTATATTAATCTTTATTATAATCGTTAGCTTATATTAATTATAAAACAAGAGTTAAGTTATTCTTTATTATTTATTCTTTATTCTCTTTCAATCTTTCAATAAAATTCTAATAGATATATTAATATTTTGAGAGTAATACTAATTCTTTTATACTAATTATTATTATAGCTCTAAAATATAGTCTTCAGACATGAAAAGTGAGACTGATATTAAGCTGAAAATATTATTTATGTCTTAAGATATTAAAGCAGATCTGCAGTAAGTATTTATAATTTATAAGATCTTATAGTAGCTGATATATTAAAGAGCTGTAGTATATAATTAAAAGACTGATTAATCTTTCGATAATAATCGCGATGAGAAACAAAAATCTGCTAAAAGTTATTTAACAAACTTAAATATTAAAAAGGCGCGTTAAAGATATAAAGTTATAAGCTTTAATAAAAGATTAATATATATAACTAATACTGCTAATAATAAAGTAAAATTAAGATTGAAGAAGAAATTATAATAGTAAAGTGAATAAGAATATATAAATGAAGAAGAGTAGAATACTCATCTTATAATAGAACTTCAGAACTTATAAATAAAGCGATAAGATATCTAATCTACTTATATTAATATTTATACTAATCTTAAATAGAATTAATATAGAATGAAGTGAAAAGATAATTAAAAATAAAATAAAGATATTATTAGATTATATTTAAGAAGAAGAGAAGGAATATATTATTAAGTATGAGAATTTAGATTTTAATGATATTAATAATAATGTTTATTAAGTTAATATTGATGAATATAATATAAAGAAACTTATAAAAAACGACTTTAAAGAAAAAGATTATAATTAGAATATTAATCTTCTTATTATTATTTAAGATTATATTATTAAAGATAATTAAGTCTTTAATAATAATATAAAGCGCGTTCTTATTACTAAAGAAGTTAAAATTGTTATGAATATAGTTTAAGTCTGAAAAAAGTATGTGGATCTGAAGTTATTATATTAATTATTATATTAAGATGATTAGTCTTCTTATTAAGAATATAATTAATGACTTTAACTTTAAACTATTTAAGCGTGAATTTCATAATTAAATCAATTAGCTTTCGGAAATTAAGATAATATTAATATCTTTAAATCTAATCTTTTACTTTAAGAAAAGAATGAAGACTAATAATATAAAATATTAGTTTCTAATTAATGTTAATAATCATTAGATTAAGTAGTTGAAAGATAAGTTTATTAGATTATAATAATAATTATAATAATATAGATATTAATAGTTTTCTAGTAAATTATTATAAATCTTATTTATTTTTTAATAAGAAAATTCGAGGTCTTTTATACTGTGTATAAGTTATGTAGAATAAGAAATAAGTTAATCTTTCTAAATCTACTGAATAATAGTCTGATAATAGAATCTATTATATTAAGTATGAATTTGAAGTTTATTTGAATTAAAAAGCTAATTATTAAAAGACTCTGAAAATGCTGATTATTAAAAAGACTTTATAAGAGTGAATGAAGGCTTATATTTATAAGAAGAATTCAAATAATCTTATTTGAAATCATTTATTTTAGATGAGTCTTTAAGTAGAAATCAGATTTCTTAATAAGCTAAAGCTTATTAAAACAACTTAATATTAATTAGTGCAATGATTAATATAATTAGTGTAATTAAAATTACTTAATATTATTAATCATTCTCTTTTATTATCATAATAATAAAATTATAAGATTTTTAGATATATTTTAATTTATTATTAAAAATTATGATAAAACTAATATTAGTATTAAATTTATTATATTTTAAGTATTATTATTTATAATTATTTAAATATTTAATAAGTAGTCTTTCTAAATCTCTTATAGAACTCTAATCTAATTATCATAATTATTAGTACAACTTATATCACAAGATTTATCTTTAAATACTTCTCAAGAATTTAATATTAATGAGATTAATACTAAATCTTTATTTATTTCTTATATCTTTTCTTAAACTTATAATTTAGAGCATTATAAGAATGAGTATATTCTCTTTAATAAAGCTTACTTAACAGAATAGAATTAGTGATAAACTATTATATTCTAATGAAAAGAGTATTCTAAGTTATAAATTCAATTTAATATTATTAAATTAAAGACTTTTATTTAAGAGTATTTATAGTTATATATATTACTTAGTAATGAATTATCAGCAGTTTAATATAAGAGATATGAAGCAATTCTAATACATTCTTATATTAAGAATATTGAAACTTCTACTCTTACTTAATATCTTTAGACTGAAGAATATAAAAAACAAGTTAAGAGATTAGATAAATAAAATATTAATATATTTCTTTAAAGAAAAGAGATATTTTCTTTATAATTATAATAATTATTAGAATAAAGCTTACTATTTTCAGAAATTAAAAAAGATAATATTAATTAATATTTAAGAATTTAATTAAGCATTATTTAATTAATAAACTATTAAAATAATTGCAGCTTTATAATTATTATTTCGTTTAATAGAGTATATTAAACTTAAGAAATAAATTCGTATAATCTCTTACACAACTATCTTATCTAAAATACTTACTTCTTATTAACTTCAAAACTCTTTAAAATAATAGACTGAGAAAGCTTATAAATCAATTCTCAGCCGAATTCTATTAAACGCGATAATATTAATAATACTTGATTACTAATAAAATTTAAATAAACTTATCTTTATAACTATTACTGAGTAAGATTATATAATTAGAATAATGATTAATATTATAGCTAATATTATAATAGATATTTCATTAATATTAATTGGAAATATATTAAAGTTCTTCTTAATTTTGAATATCTTTAGAGTAAGTATAATGAAGCTAATTTAACTCAAACATTACTCAATACTCTTAAGTAATATAATATTGTTAAAGAGCGAGTTTTAATAATAATAAGTAATAATATAATTAATAATAATAAGCTTATAAAGTATTTTATTAATGCTTTGAATATTTTAAGAGAAGAACTTAATATTTTATTATGAGTATCTTATCTTTTATATATTATTCAACTGACTTTGAAGAATATTATTATATATATCAAAATCAAATCATAAAATAACAAAATTATTATAAAGTGAAATAATGATTTCACTTAACATGAGAGACATTCTAATGCTTATGAGTAGAATGATATGTTATGAACTTTGAAAAAGATACTTATTATTCTAATTATTAAATTATATTAATTTTTGTTCTAATCTTATTTATAAATTCGAGATCTTATTATTTATGTTAATATAAATATATAATAACGTGAGAGATTTGTAGATACTTAGAATAATTATTAATGATCTCTTAATTTGATATAAGATATTTTTATAAGATGGAATTCAATATATCAAATATTTATGCGAGCTTAAAGTTTTAAAGATTCAATTAAAATCTTTACTTTAAGTAAATAAAGAATGGAAGATCTTACTTCTGAGAAATAAAAATATATTGACTATTTAATTGAATTATTATATTCTTTTTATCTATTTATTAATATTATAGAAAGTATAGATAATAAATCAATAATTTAAAAAGTCTTTCAGATTTATAAGAAATTGTTTAATTATCTTGATAAATAGATATTTAAGTTACAGCGAAAGCGATTACTTTGAAAGATTATATTATAAATAATATTAGATAATAGAAAGTTAAAGCTTTAATAATATTATAGTAATACTAAAAGCAATCTTAAGAATATTTACGGAGTAGTTATTATCTTAGCTTTTAAGTATAAACTCAATATATTTGATAATAATAACTGACAATATAATAACGCAGATGACTGAGTAAGTATATAAGTATTAATATAATTATTAATAACTTTCTTTAGTATGAGATTTATTATTAAATCTTAAGAGATATCTTTCAGAAATACTTATATATATTAAACTCTTATCAGTCTATATTAATAAATCTTTTCTCTTTATAATCATTCTTCAGCTCTTTTATAATAATTTCTATAATATTCTCTACTTTATTATCTTATTAATAAAGCTCAATTTCTTCTTAAAAATAAAAAGTGTTAGATTTAAAAATCTTATTAAAAAAGAAATATAAAGTAGCTTCTTTTTTAAAAAAGAGAGAAATATTATAATATTTAATAGATTTATATAATGAATATTAATACAATGATTAATATAATAATTAATTAATAATCTTTACAGTTTTTAATCTTGATTTATAAGATATTCTTGAATATTGAAAATAAGCTGAATAAATATAGTCTATTCTAATATTAATCGCGTGAGATTACTTAGCAATTCCAGCTGCTAATATTAAAGTTGAACGACTTTTTAATTAGACTCGCGATATCTGCTTATATTAATAATATAATCTTTAATTTAGCATTATTCGAGTATTAATAATGCTAATATATAATGATCGCTTTAATATGCGTGAGAAATTTTAACACGTTTAAGTAATATCTAAGTTAGAAGAAGAGGAAAAGAAGAAGAAAATGAAAGATAATAAGATAAATTCTAATTTAATAGACTTTATTAATAAGAATAATGAGATTGAAGATAAGTAGAAGTTTAATAAGAGTTAATAATTATTATTACAGTCTACTGATTCTTTATATATAAGATTAAGAGGAATTATTAATGCTAGAAACTTTAGATTAACATATATAATGAGTAGAAGAAAGTAGTTAATATTTATTATAATCTAGAAAATATAGAATTAGAATAATAATTAGAATAAATAGATTTTAAAGAGATTAATTATAAATAAAATAATATTAAGATATATTCGAACTCTTAATATTCATTCGAACTTTTAACGACTTATTTTCTTTTAGCGAACTCTTAATCGATCTAATTTAATTCAGTTCAATTCCAGTTTATTTAAGATCGAATCGATCGGTCTTTAATCTCTTTATATTTGAGATCGGATCGGATTAAGAACTAGATCGGATCGAATCACTCAAATTGAGATTGAATCGTTACGCAGTTTACTTATTGATATTCTTAATTTTATATCTCTTTTATAATATTAATTTATTAAAGAAATATAATAGTATCAGCAATTTGAAAAATCGTTCTCTAAATTCTCAGAAGTTCTCTGAATACTCATTATCAGATTCTTAAGTGCTCAGATCTTATGTATTCAGAGCTGATCTAAAGTATACAATGAATCGATCATCATCTTCTGTGTCATCTTTGCATAGTTACTGTTATCTGACTGCTCGATGTATTCTCTAATATTTTATGTGTACATATTATATATATCATATAAAGAAGAATTCATCTTGAAATTTAAATCAATATTTATTAATAAGTATATATAAAGAGAAATCTATATTTAGATTAATTGATTGATGTGAATATATAATTATATAAGATAAAAACTTAAAGTAAATATCAGTAAGATTATCATATATTTATTATTATGATGTTTCTATTTAAAAGCATTTATGAATAATCATGAACAGTTCTATCTTAAAGCATCTATAAATAGTTATAAACAGTTCTAAACATTTATTAATATATTATACTTTTCAATTAATACAGAGCTTATATTGAATTAGAGTATACATAAATAATGAGTTGAGATATTGATTCTAATATCTTTATTCTTAAGAACTTCTATACTTATTCTTATATTTTAATTGAATAATGATGAGTTTATATAATACTGCTTATATAAGCATCAGTATCCGTTTATATTCCTCTTAATTCTGCAGAATACTCTTTAATATCTCTTCTCTTAATTTATATCACAGTCTCAACTTTCCAGACGCATTATAATAGAAATTAAGAAAGTTCTCTTATGCAAGATATATAAACAGACTGCGTGTTATCTGTATGCCCGATATTATCAATTATTATAATTCCCAATAATTCTTCTCATTCTCTTTATTAACCGCGTTATTTATTTTGAGAGATATAGAATTAGAATTGAAGAGAGAAGTATTATTATTTAAATTAACGAGGCTTATACTAAAGATTTAACAGCTGATGTTTCGACTTATAAAGTTTATCTTTATTAATCATTAATATTAATATTACAATCATTTATTAACTGATGACTTTATATTACTTATTTAAATATAACTCGATTTAATACTTTTAAGAGTTAACTTATCTGCTCTAATCTGCGATAATTTAAATCTGTTATTAATTTATAATGCCTTTAACTTTTTTAGAACTTTTTACTGTAAATTAGATGTAAGATTATTAAGATAATTCTTCATATTCTTAAAAGAGTCTTTAAATAAATTAGAGATGATTTAATAACTCTCTTCAATCTATTCATTCTCAAAATCTATCTGATTCTTAACTCTTTTATTTAGTAATATTAATATAATCTTCTATTTTAACTCGCTCTGCGCGTTTTAAATTCTCTGAATTCGAATGTGATATATTATAATAAGTATTAGTTTCAGTAAGAATATATTAATTTAGATAATATACTTATGATCTCTTTATCTTCAAATTTAGCTAATACGCGCTTTCCCGTCTTATATTCTTTTAACGCGAATATAATATATATAATAAGAAAGATAATAGTTTTACCGCGTAATAATAAGAAGGATTTTACTATATATTTAAGACAATCTAAAGACTCTTTAAAGTTAATATGAAAGAAGACTTAAGTAATTATTTTGACGAGAATAATAACAGCGAATCTGAGCTTAATTATATTAATGTATAATATATCTTAAAGAAGAAATTAATCTGATTATTATTTATAAGAGTAAAACTATTATTAAGTAAAAGAGTGATAACTCTACTTCAATAATTGTTTGAATCGTGTTACAGCTCCAGCACAGCAGCTGACAGGCTCGACACTGATCGCCGAAATCTGACAGTTAATCAAGACACTAATTCCGCTTTCGCGATAAGCCTTCTAGAACTACGACAGATTTAATTAGAGAGACTACAATTAATTAGAATATTTAAGATCGAGTGTTAAGAAGAGTGCTCGAGAATGCTTGAAAGAAGTATTTAGAAGTAAGTGCTTAAGAGTGCTTAAGAGGAGCATTTAGAAGTACTGTGCACGACTTATTAATAATGACTATATAAATATTCGTTATTTTATAGTTTTATAGTCTTATTCTTTCTCTATAATTAATTTATATTATTAATTGCATTCTACTCTTAATTCTTCTATATAAGAATAGTGATTTTTATTCACAATTCTCTAATATTTAAATCTTGCTAGAAGCTAGTCTTGACAGTTCTTAACATTTTGACTATCTATTATCGAATATCAGTCACTTTATTACGATAGAACTTATTAAGATAAACATATCACATTCTGAACAAGAATAACTTCGAGAAGAGATCGCTGATATAGATCACGCCTTCTTAAAAGTTAATACTTCTAACACGTTTCATAAAAATAGAAAGAAACTTCGAATCTTTTTGATTTAAATTGATATATATATTCAATTTAATATTCAGAAGTTAAGAATGACTGAAGTTAGAGTGACGTTCGCAGTTACTTATCTCAGAGATAAAGTCTTTAATTAGTTTGAATTCCACTTAACAGATTATTTAAAGAAGTCGATCGAAGATAAGAAAGAAGAAATAAAAAGAATCTTCGTTAGCTATTCTTACTTTAAGAAATGTATTAAACGGATATACGAAGAAGTGAATAAAGAGCGAACTGCTGAATAAAAGATTTAGAGACTTCAATAGATCGACTTAATAATAGAGTATGTATTTAAGTTCTAATAAATTATATTACAAATTAAGTAAGATGATATAACGCTCATAATAAAATATTATCTGAAACTGAAGAATTTAATTAAAGATGAGCTGACTTAAATTAAGAGACTAGATGAATTAGAGAGTTTAGTTGGCGTGTTTATTAAGATAAATAATTGTCTATATAAAAGATAGATAGAAAAAGAATAAAAACGCACTTAAGCGTTTATTTCTAATAAGTATCGGAAGAGAGAACATTAATTTAAATAAGTTTGATACTCCCGAGAAATGAATTTGAATATTACGAATCAGAGAAAGTTCGGAAAGAAATCCAATCAAGATAAGCTCTCTTTAACTTAGTAAGAGAAGTGAATGAAAAAGAACTTATATCTCTATTATAAGAAATCTGAATATTAAGCTAATAATTACTTTAATAAATAACAGTTATACGCGATCTTAAAAGAATCGGCGGAATAAAGAATAAATAAATTAGATGATATATAAGATATCAGCTGCGCTGACATCGAAATATTAATATCGAAAACAGTTATTAAATCGTTTGAACAGATTCATAATCAAAACTCTACAGAATCATTTCACGCCTATTTATTCTAAACTATCTATTATAATGATTAATGCGTTATTTACAGAACAGATAAGAACGGCTTAGAGTGATACTCTAAGAAATTCAGATAGAAGAAGGCGAAACAATTATTAAGTGTTATCTTTAAAGTACTTCAGAAGTGAATATTAAACAATCTTAAATATGATAAAGATAATATAGAAATGATTACTAAATTCTGAGAATTAATATCGTATATAGATATAGATTGCGAGTTAAAATCGTAACATCAGCACAAGATATATATATTCGAGAAGATACTTTAAAGAATCAAGTTAAAGTTATAATTAAGAATATATCGCATAGAGAATTGTTCGAATTAAAATTAGAAATAAATTCATTATCACTAAAATAGTAATCTTTGAGAGGCGATCAATTTATATGAGATTGATATTTCTGCTTATCTTAAAGAGATTTAAAGCGCGAGTATAACGCAAATTCAGAAATCTAAGAAATTAGAGATAATAAGAGTGATTTGCGATAAAGAATATCGCACTTCTTACGAGTTATATACACACTTTCCGTGTGATAAACTGAAATGTTACTTTAGAAAAGAAGAATATACTTATTTTAGAAACTATTAATTCGGAGAATTAAAAAACGAGAAGACTCTTTATATTTAAGACTTAATAAAGAATTTAATCTCGAGTCTTAAAAACTAGTAGTAACTAATGCTAGTTATATATAACATATAATTTTATAAGGAAATATTGAATAATAAAAAGTTAAGATTATAATAGATTCTGAAGCCACCGAAAATTACACTTTCTTAGCGTATGTGACTTACTCACGTCTGTTAATTTGAAAGAAGAATAAATTTTATTACTTAGCATTAACAGACGAAAGTCTTATAAAGTAAAATCAAGAATGAATTAAGATAAAGACTTATTCGCTTAATTTATTTATATAATAATATATTAAGAGAGTGATATTGAATGTCGTGAAAATTAAATATAATATTATTCTGAGTATTTCATAACTGGAAGTTTACGACTCAGTAGTTAATTGAAAATAGCGGACTATTAGTTTTTCTAACTGCGTCTGTGAGATAATCACGGTCACAGTATCGTTTATAAAGATAGTATGAGTGAAATCTGATAATAAATGCTTAGCAGAAATAATAGAGAAATCTTCTAAATATTTATCTGAATATAATAAGTTTAAATGTCTATTTATGAAGGATAAAAATGCATTTGCGTTATCTGAATATCAATTTTAAAATCACGAAATTTCGTTAAAACTTAATAAGAAACTCACGTACGAATCTATCTATTCTCTTTCTGAGAAAGAACTTAAAATACTATAAGAATATCTTAATAAGAATTAGAAGAAAGAATTTATTTAATTCTTAACTTTATTTACAGAATATTCAGTTCTGTTCGTTTCAAAGTTAAATGAAGAAATGCGTCTGTGTATTAATTATCGATAACTGAATAACATAATTATAAAAAATCGTTACGCATTATCTCTTATCTCTGAGTTATATGATCGCATTTGTGAAGCTAAGTAATTTATAATGCTTAACTTATAAAGAGCGTACAATCTAATAAGAATGAAAAAAGAAGAGAAATGAAAAATAATATTTCGAACTCGTTATAATCATTACGAGTATCTGATTATGCCCTTTAATTTAATAAACGCTCCGATCTTCTTTTAATCTCTAATGAATAATGTTCTTAGAAAATATCTAAATCAATTCTGTGTTATTTATCTTAATAATATTCTTATATACTCTAAAATCAAAGAATAATATATTAAACATGTTCGAAAGATACTTCGCGCTCTTCAGACGAAAAATCTGTTAGTAAAGATCGAAAAGTATAAGTTTCATAAGTAAAGTGTTAAGTTTCTTAGATTTATTCTAACAGTTATAAGAATTTAGATAAACGAATTCAAGATTATAATTATACTTAAATAATCATAATCTATATTAGTAAAGAAATTACAATCATTTCTCAGATTTGTCAACTTCTATTAAAGATTCATTATAAATTACTTAAAAATAACTGTCTTATTAACACAAATAACTAAGAAGGAAGTATTCTTTATCTAAGAAATAGAAATTGAGTCTTCGTTTTAAAAGCTGAAATAGAGATTCATAACAGCTTCTATTCTCGCAATATTTAATCTCGAAAAACAAATCGTGCTTAAGACGAATATATCAGACTATATTATCAGTATGTGCATAAGTTAATCTAATAACGAAGAATGATTAAGACTCGTCATCTTCTATTCTAAAAAAATAATTTCTGCGGAACTTAATTATAAGATTCATAATAAGGAACTTCTAGTTATAATTATCGTGTTTAACAAATAATGAGTATATTTAAAAGAATTTAAGTATTCTATAAAAGTTTATATAGATTATAAAAATCTACTGTACTTTCTTTATAATTAAGATGTTGAATAGATGTTAAATATAATGATCTGAGCTGTTATTAATATATAACTTTAAGATATTCTATCGAAAAGGAAATAATAACGTCAAAGTCGATACTTTAAGCTGTTGAGTAGATTATGTTCGAGATGTTAAACCCACTCTACAATCAGTTCTATATAAGAACTCAGACGAATTTATAACATATAATCACGCTGTGATCGCTTTAATATTACGGATCTCTGATTAAGATTAGAAACGCCGAATTATCAGATTATACTTAAATAATTATTTATTCTGTGAAATTCGAAAGAACTCCGAAAAATATTCAATCTTTTAATAACAGAACAGCGGACTGATTCTATATAAGAGACTAATATATATCATAAATTAAGTTAAAGAAATGATTCTCCAACAATATTATGAGAAGATCTCTTATAAGCATTAAGAAATAAAAAAAACTCTAAAACGCATTTTCAGATTCTACTATTTTCTTGAGATGAACAAAGCAGTTCAATAATGAATTATCAATTATAACATCTGTTAAAAAACAAAGCACTTTCGATATAAATTATATAGAGAGATATAGTTATTAAAGATATCAAAGAGAGCTTAGAAATTCATAACATTAGACTTCATTATTAAGTTACTCTTATTTAAGAATTCAATGACTAATATCAGCTATAATAGCATTCTAATCATTACTAATAAATTAATAAAGTATGTCTACTTCATCAATTATATAAAAGTATTAAACGTCGAAGATTTAACATATACATTTTTACGAACGATATTCGCGAACTACAATATATCAGCGGAAATCATCTCCGATTAAGATAAACTATTTACTTTTAAGTTCTAAAAGTCATTAATGAATTAATTTAAAATCAAATATAAGTTATTCACAGCTTATTATTTATAAACAGACGAACAAACTGAAAGAATTAATTAAATACTGAAATAATATTTATAATATTACGTGAATTATCGCTAGAATAATTAAGTAGTACTTCTATCATTAACATAATTCGCGTATAATAGTGCATTAACAGTAATTGAAGTGTTATTATTTTACGCGAATTACGGATATGAATCTGTTCTATATAGATAGTTAAGAGAAGTGAAACAACTTATATAAAGATCAGTTATCAGCGTATAACTATTAATCAGTTTATATCAAGAATTAATAAAAGATCTTAAGTTTATTAGCTAAAGATTCGAAATCTATTATAATTTTAAGAGAATTGACGGATTAAATCTCAAAGAGAAGAATTCAGTATATCTACTTTATCGAAATATCAAAACTAAAAGATTCAGTATTAAACTGAATCACACGAAACTCGATCTCTATTTAATTCAGAAAGTCTTAAATAAGTTAATCTACAGACTTAAACTCTTAAATATTATAAGAATTCACTCTATATTCGACATTTCTTTTTTAGAATCTATATTAAAGAACGCTAAACAGACTTTAATTTATTTAAATAATCAGAATTAGAAGTATAAAGTAGAATGAGTGCTGAATGATCAAGAGATTAAAGACAAAACTCATTATCTAATAAAATAATCAGAATATAATATGTTAGAAAATATATAAGAATCGAAAACAAATCTTAATTCCGCGACTCTTAAGAATTATCACCGCCGAAACTCTCGACGAAAGAAGAATTAAAGAAGATAATCAGCTGCGCCGCGTTAAAAGCGACGTTCAATCCCGCACTAACTGATAACTCTTTCTTTTTAGAATATCTCTCTTTTCGGTCAAGCTCGTTTAAAGACTTAATCTCCCGAGTAATCATCTTACTCTAAGCCGCCCGAAGAGACTCTATACAAGAGTTCAGGCTTATTATCTCTATAATATTTTATTAAAGATGAAGAAGAGTTGTCTTTCGCGCAGTCTTTAAACGCAGTTTCTTCTATTGCAATCTCTAAAAGTCGATCTCTAAAAAGTTATTATTATAATAAACATTATAATAAATATACTTCAAACACTTTAAGACATCTTTAAAGAATATATAAAGATAATCCCGCTCAGTATAGATTAAATATATAATTATAATTAACACTCTTAATAAAGTTATCTTTTCCGTCTGAATCTAATATCGTTTATATAAAGAAGATTTACTGATATAATACTAAGACATAATAAAGAATAGAAGAAGTAGAAAAGACAGAAATCTCAGAGATAGATTTAAGTAGCTTAAGAGATCAAGCTAATTCGAAAGGATATAATATTACAGCTTCAGTATAACAGCTGATAGACTTAACGCTAACCGTCAAAACTCGGCAGTTAATTAAGATACTGATCCCGCTTTCACGACAAGCCTCTTAAAACTATAATAGATTTAATCAGAGAGACTATAATCAATCAAAATATTTAAGATCGAGCGCTAAGAAGAGTGTTTAAGAATACTTGAAAGAAGTATTTAGAAGTAAGTGCTTAAGAGTACTCGAGAGAAGCATTTAGAAGCACTGTGCATGACTTATCAGTAATAATTATATAAACATTCGTTATCTCATAATTTTATAATCTTATTCTTTCTCTGTAATCAACTCATATTATCAATTACATCCTACTCTTAATCCTTCTATATAAGAATAGTGATTTCTATTCACAACCCTCTGATATCTGAATCTTACTAGAAGCTAGTCTTAACAGTCCTTAATAAATCGTCGAAGTAGTAATATATTTTTATAATATTGCGAATGCGTTTTATAATATAACTTCGAAAAGATTTAATGACGTTATATATTTGCGATGATATTAATAAATAACGTGTTTAAGAAAGAAGCTTAATCTATTTATCTTCTGCGCCTCTATATTTATAAGAATCTTATTAATATAAAGACTTCTTTCTATATTATATCTTTGACTTCTTCGGGAGCGAATATATATTTAATATTCTCGCATTATTGCATTTAATTATATTAGATGCCGCTCTAATCATGCCGAGCATCTTCAATCATTTAAGTTCTATTCTGAAAATACTTTTAACAGTAATAATATTCTTATTAAGATAAAAATCGACTTATAATCTTTAAATGACTCGATTTTTAATTACCGCGATATCTTTTATTATATTAATATTCTTTTCTACTCTTCATCTTCTTTAAATATATCTTATATATTAAACGCACGCCCGAATCAAGTAGAAGAGAGAATGAAAGAGTTATTACTATCTCGCAAGACTGTGAATATCAGATCTACTAATTAGACTTAATTAAGATGTTTACTTTTAAATTGCAATATTTTTAATATTTAAAAGATCAGCTTACTTAAATAATAAAGTTGAGATATATTAAAGATGAAGATTTATAATATAAGCTTTATCGAGAAGTCTAAATCTTCTAATCTCATCTCTAATTTATTATTATATAATTAATTATATTTCTCTTTATTCGAAATTATATTGATTTTCAAATGTTTATAATACTTTAAAATAATATTATCTTCGTCTTTATCTGAAGATAAGTTTATTGTGTTTATAAATAACGCAGCTATTTAAATATAAGTATTGTATTAATTATAAACTCTTAAATATGAGCTTTATTAAGAATATATCTTTTATTTTAATATTCTCTTTTTAAAGATTTGACTTACTAATATTTAAGAGTGACTTAAAGATGAATTAATCGACGGTTATACTTACAATTAAGATCTTAAACTGAACTGTATATATTATAATTCTTATATAAATGACTTTATAGTTTTCACTTTCACTACATTCTTTCAGAGAATGATCTTATTAGATATAATATATAAATATTAACTGTTATAATCAATTCAAAATCGCGATAAATTTCAGAAAAGAGAATATTTAATGCGAGATCTGAATTAGAACTATAGAAATATAATAAAGAGTAATTAAGAGAAAAGTTCGATTAATTATTTATTAATAAACTTAAGAACGATATTATAAAGCGCAGAAGAATCATTAGTAAACGATATTATAAATATATTAAATAAGACTAAAATTAATTAACTTTGAATAAATCTTAGCTTTTTATTAATGAAAAGAGATAATTAAGTCACATCTGCACAGATTATTATTTTAACATCACTTAAATTGAGTGTTAATGAATAGAGATTAAACTCTATAATTATTAATAGATCTTTAATCAATTCTTTATAAATGTAAAGCTTTATAAAATTTAAAAAGATTTTCTTATAATATAGAATATTATTATATTGTTTATTCTTTCTAAGCTAATCTAATCAGAAATTAGATTATCTCTATTAATACTTCAGTCTTACCGCATGAAATCACTACAATTTTAATAATCATATTATATATTACTGCTGTGAACAGAGCTGAATATATAAAGATAGAGCTGAATATATAAAGATAGAGCTGAATATATAAAGATAGAGCTGAATATATAAAGATAGAGCTGAATATATAAAGATAGAGCTAAATATATGAAGATAGAGCTGAATATATAAAGATAAAACTGAATATATAAAG
>JAABUK010006099.1_pt1 | contig 18253 bp, 11 predicted proteins | sample 5559141 | NCBI WGS metagenome assembly JAABUK01 (sample SAMN10711869, study PRJNA513367) | rock metagenome | isolation source: Antarctica rocks | place: Antarctica: Victoria Land, Pudding Butte nord | collected 2016-01-03 | reverse complement strand
TTCCGCAGCACCCCGCACAACCACTGTCCGCCGACGAACTTGCCAAGGAGGTATCACTATGAAAGCCACTATCTGGGCCGGACGTAACAAGGTCGAAGTGACCGAGGTTCCGGACCCGAGCATCCTGAACAGCCGTGACGCGATCGTCAAGATCACCTCGACGGCGATCTGCGGCTCGGACCTGCATCTGGTGGACGGCTACGTGCCGAGCATGCAGAAGGGCGACATCATGGGCCACGAGTTCATGGGCGAAGTCGTCGAGGTCGGCACCGGCGTGCAGCCGGACAAGCTGGCCGTCGGAGATCGGGTGGTGGTGCCGTTCCCGATCGCCTGCGGCGCCTGCTCGGCCTGCCTGGCCCAGCTGTACTCGTGCTGTGAGAACAGCAACCCGAACGCCGGCCTGGCCGAGAAGGCCTTCGGACACCCGGTCGCCGGCATCTTCGGCTATTCCCACCTGACCGGCGGCTTCGCCGGCGGCCAGGCCGAGTACGCCCGGGTGCCGTTCGCCGACGTCGGCCCGCTGAAGATCGAGTCCGACCTGGCCGACGAGCAGGTGCTGTTCCTCTCCGACATCCTGCCCACCGGCTACATGGGCGCGGAAATGTGCAACATCGAACCGGGTGACGTGGTCGCGGTGTGGGGCGCCGGGCCGGTGGGCCAATTCGCGATGGACAGCGCCCGGCTGCTGGGCGCCGAAACGGTGATCGCGATCGACAAGGAGGAGTACCGGCTCAAGCTGGCCGAGCTGGCCGGCTACACCACCATCAACTTCGACAACGTCGACGTCCGCTCCCAGCTGCTGGAACTGACCGGCGGCCGCGGCCCGGACAAGTGCATCGACGCGGTCGGCATGGAGGCCACTCACGGCAGCTCGCACGTCAACACCTACGACCGGGTCAAGCAGGCCACCCGTAGTGAGAGCGAGCGCCCGCACGCGCTGCGCCAGGCGATTCTCAGCTGCCGCAGCGGCGGCACGGTCTCGGTGGTCGGGGTCTACGGCGGCTTTATGGACAAGTTCCCGTCCGGCGCCTGGATGAACCGCGCGATCACGCTGAGGACCGGCCAGTGCCACGTGCACCGCTACATGCGCCCGCTGCTGGAGCACATCGAGCGGGGCAACCTGGACCCGACCCGGATCATCACCCACCAGCTGCCGCTGGAGCAGGCACCGCACGGCTACGAGATCTTCAAGAACAAGCAGGACAACTGCGAGAAGGTCGTTCTCAAGCCCTGAGCGCTGCCACCCCCCACAGCTCGCTGACGTAGCGTCTGCACTGTTCGACGTTGCTCGGGCGGTGTGCCCGCCGTAGCGGAGGGAGTTCGCAGGGGTGGTGGTCAGGGAGATGGCGACCCGGCCGGCCGTGGCGCCCGTCTCGCCCGGCCGGCCGGAGGTCGTCACCGGCTGGCGGGACGAGTTCGTGGCGCTGGCCGGCCGGATCATCGTGCTCGGTGGCTTCTGGTCACTGGTCAGCCTGGTGCTGCGTCCGGTGCATTGGATCCGGCGCGTCGATGACCTGTTCGGCCTGGTGAACCTGCCGGTCGGCCCCAGCCTGTTCTCCACAGTGCTGCTGTTCGTGGTCGGCGGCGCCGTCCGACGGCGGATGAAGATCTCGTTCTGGCTGCTGCTGGCCTTCCAGGCGCTCGGGGCGCTGGACCTGATCAGCACACTGCTGCAGCTGGCCTTCGACAAGAAGGAGTCGCGCGCCATCCGGCCGGTCGAGCTGGCGGAGCTGGCGGTCAACGTGCCGCTGACCATGCTGCTCGTCGTGCTGCTGTGGCGCAGCCGACACGCGTTCACGTCTCGGCTCGAACCGGGCGCGCGCTGGCGGGCGCTGTCGCTGCTTGTCGCCGGCCTGATCGTCTCGACCAGCACCACGCTGGCCCTGACACTGACGTTTCCCGACACCCTCGCCGACCTGGCGCACCAGCTCGGGTGGGCCGTCCGGGTGTCCTTCGGTGTCGAGCCGAGCGCCACCGAGGTCGGCTGGCGCGGGCAGCACGGCCATCACTGGATCGCCGCGCTGTCGGGCCTGCAGTCGGCGCTGGCCCTGGTGCTGGCCGCCCTGGTCTTTCTGCGGTCCGCCCGCGCCAAGGCCTACCTGACGGCCCAGGACGAGTTGGAAGTGCGCCGGTTGCTGCTGCAGGCCGGCGAGCGGGACTCCCTGGGCTACTTCGCCACCCGGCACGACAAGTCGGTGGTCTTCGCCCCCGGTCAGACCGCGGCGGTGACCTACCGGGTGCTGGCCAACGTCAGCCTCGCCAGCGCCGACCCGATCGGCCCCCAGGCCGCCTGGCCCGAGGCGATCGCCGCGTGGCTGGCCGAGGCACGCACCTTCGGCTGGTTTCCGGCCGTGCTCTCGGCGAGCGAGGACGGCGCCAGGGCCTACGCCGCGGCCGGCCTGAAGGCGCTGCCGATCGGCGACGAGGCGATCATCGACGTCGACACCTTCACCCTCGAAGGCCCGACCATGCAACCGCTGCGCCAGGCGGTGCACCGGGTGCAACGGGCCGGCTACACCATCACGGTGCGCCGGCACGGCGACCTCAGTCCGGAGCAGCTGGCCGAGATCTCCCGCCGCGCCGAGGACTGGCGAGGCGATGACACCGAGCGCGGCTTCTCGATGGCGCTGAGCCGCCTCGGTGACCCCACCGACGCCGACTGTGTCGCGGTGCTGGCCCACGATGCCCAGGGTCGGTTGCGCGGGGCGTTGTCGATGGTGCCGTGGGGCAAGCGCGGCCTGTCGCTGGACCTGATGCGCCGGGACCGCGGCTCGGAGAACGGCCTGGTCGAGGCCATGGTCGCAGAGCTGGTCGAGGCCTGCCGCGACGAGCTCGGCGTCCGGTTCATCTCCTTGAACTTCGCCATGTTCCGCGGCGTGTTCAGCGCCGCCGAGCGGGTCGGCGCCGGGCCGATGGTCCGGTTGACCAGCCGGGTGCTCACCTTCGCCTCCCGGTTCTGGCAGATCGAGAGCCTGTACCGGTCCAATGCGCGTTACCTGCCGCGGTGGGTGCCCCGCTACCTCTGTTACGACTCGTCGCTGACGCTGACCCGGGTGGCGCTGGCGGCCGGCGTCGCGGAGGGCTTCCTGCCGCCGCTGGAGAGCCACCGGGAACGCTCCTCCGACGGCCGGGTGGTCTTCGACGGCCGGCCACTGCCCTTCGCCGATGCGGTGGCCGCCCAGCAGCGCTCGGTACGCCAGGCCGTCCGGCCGGTGCGCCGGCTCAGCCAGCAGCAGCGGGTCCGCCACGACAAGCTCGACCGGCTCGCCGCCGCCGGCCGGCAGCCCTACCCGGTGTCGGTCCCCCGCGACTGCGACGTCGCCGTCCTGGTGCGGCGTTTCGGTGGCCTGCCGGCCGACGCCCGCACCGGTCAGGTGGTGTCGGTCGCGGGCCGGGTGCGGGCCCTGCGCGACTTCGGCGGCTTGACGTTCGCGATGCTGCAGGACGGCCCGGCGAGGATCCAGGCGATGGTTACCGGCGACAACCTGGGCGCCGACGAGCACCGGCTGCTGCGCTCGACGGTGGACCTCGGCGACTACCTGAGCGTCACCGGCGAGGTCATCACCTCGCGCCGCGGCGAGCTGTCGGTGCTGGTCGAGAGCTGGCAGATGGCCTCGAAGTGCTTGCGGCCGCTGCCCGACAGCCATGCCGGCTTCGCCGACCCCGACGCCCGGGTGCGCCAGCGCCATCTCGACCTGATCGTGAACCCGGACGCGATGCAACTGCTCGTCCGGCGCAGCGTGGCCGTCCGGGAGTTGCGCGACGCCTTCACCCGCCGGGGTTACCTCGAGGTCGAGACGCCGATGCTGCAGCCCGTGCACGGTGGCGCCAACGCCCGCCCGTTCGTCACCCACATCAACGCCTACGACGCCACCCTGTACCTGCGGATCGCCCCGGAACTGTTTCTCAAGCGGCTCTGCGTGGGCGGCATGGGCAAGGTCTTCGAGCTCAACCGCAACTTTCGCAACGAGGGTGCCGACAGCACTCACAATCCCGAGTTCACCTCGGTCGAGGCCTATCAGGCCTATGCCGACTACCTGGACATGCGCGAGCTCACCCGCCAGCTGGTTCTGGAAGTCGCCACCGCCATGCACGGGGCGCCGATCGCGCGCCGCCCAGGTCCGGACGGCGTGCCGAGAGACATCGACCTCTCCGGACCGTGGCATTCGATCACCGTGCACCAGGCGGTCTCGCAGGCATGCGGCGTGCCGATCACGCCCGACACCGGCATCGACCGACCGATCGAGGCGACTCCTGGCCTGCTGGTCATCGAGCTGTACGAGGCGCTGGTCGAGAAGCAGACCGTGGAGCCCACCTTCTACCTGGACTTTCCGATCGAGACCTCGCCGCTGACCCGGGTACACCGCCAGGATCCGCGGCTGTCCGAACGCTGGGATCTGGTCGCCTTCGGTGCCGAGATCGGTACCGCGTACTCGGAGCTGATCGACCCGGTGGATCAGCGTCACCGGCTCGTCGATCAGTCGCTGCGGGCGGCCGACGGCGATCTCGAGGCCATGCAGGTGGACGAGGCGTTCCTTTCGGCGCTGGAGTACGCGATGCCGCCGACCGGCGGCCTGGGTCTCGGCGTGGATCGGCTGGTGATGATGCTCGCCGGTGCCGGCATCCGGCAGACGCTGGCGTTTCCGTTCGTGCGCCCCGGTGGGCGCTGACACCGGAGCCTGGTCCGCGCTCGGCCGAGTATTACCCGACTCCGGTCAGGCCCGACTCCGGTCAGGCCCGACTCCGGTCAGGCCCGACTCCGGTCAGGCCCGACGAGGGTGCCGGTGCCGATCAGCCGGCGGCTGAGCCGGGAGCTGGTTCGGTCGCTCATCAACGTCCATTCGATCATCAGGCAGGTCCGGCAACGTTGTACCGGTCGGTCGGACAACTGGTCGCCGCCGGGCACCCTTCGGTTCCGGCACCGGCCCGAACGTGACCCGTCCCACTTCGCGCCGGCCGGGCGGCCCTCCGGCGTGCCTTCCTCGGTGAAATGCCAGTCGTCGGTGCGAGAATGGCGCGGTGACGGCAACCTCAGCCGCTGACTCCAGCGCGGCCGGTCGGCGCCGGTTCAACGGCCTGTTTCCCGACAGCCTGCTGCGCCACCGGCAGCCGAAGTGGTGGCAGGAGATCGCCATCATCGCGGTGTGCTACTGGATCTACGGTCAGGTTCGCAACCTGGTCCCGGAGCAGGAGAGCATCGCGATGCGACACGGCCGCGGCGTGCAGCACCTGCAGGACGCCCTGCACCTGAACTTCGAACGGTCACTGAACGGTTTCGTGGCCGACCACGAGCCGGTGGCGCAGGCAATGAACTACTACTACGCGACCCTGCACTTCGTGGTGACCATCGGCTGCCTGGTGTGGCTGTTCCGGTCACATCCTCGGATCTACCGGGGCGCCCGGACCGTCCTGTTCGCCACCTCGCTGCTGGCGCTGGCAGGTTTCTACCTCTACCCGCTGGCGCCGCCGCGGCTGCTGCCGCAGTACGGCTATGTCGACACGCTGCTGAAGTTCCACACCTGGGGATCGCTAGCCGATCCCAAGATCGCCGAGCATTCCAACCAGTTCGCCGCGATGCCGAGCCTGCACATCGGCTGGGCGCTGTGGTGCGGCATCTCGATCTACCTGTGCGCCCGCCGGCCATGGGTCCGCGCCCTCGGCCTGGCCTATCCGGTCTGCACGCTGCTGGTCATCGTCGGCACCGCCAACCACTTCGTCATCGATGCCGTCGCCGGCCTGGCGGTGTTTCTGCTCGGTGGACTGGTGCAGTTCCTGCTGTCGGGTCGCGGCGCCTTCGTGATGGCCCCGATCCGTCGACACGTTCGGACCGAGCCCCGAGTCGGTGGCCCAGCTGCCGACGCGGAGCCGACCGGCGGCACCGGTGATGTGGACCGCGTCGGTGAGGGGTCCGAGCGAGCCGGTCGGTCGGCCGCTCAGTCGAGCGGGTCGTAGAAGACCGACTCCACCACCCGGCGGGCCCGCCGGGTGATCCGCCGGTAGTCATCGATCAGCTGGCCGGCTTCGAAGCCGGGCCGGTAGCCGAGCACGCTGCCGACCGCCGCCAGCACCCGTCCTGGCTTGGGCAGCTGGTCCTCGGCCCGGTCCCGCACCAGCATGATCGCGTCGCGGGCCCGGCCGGCGAACCGCCAGGCCGCCTCGAGCGCGGCGGCGTCGTCGGCGGCCAGCTTGCCGGCATCCACCGCCGCCAGCAGCGCCGCCACCGTCGCGGTGGAGCGCAAGCCGGCAACCTGGTCGGCGAAGCGCAACTGCAACAGCTGCACCGTCCACTCGACGTCGGCCAGGCCACCACGGCCGAGCTTGGTGTGGGTGTGCGGATCGGCCCCGCGTGGCAACCGTTCGGCGTCCACCCGGCCCTTGATCCTGCGGATCTCCAGCACCGCGGCGGCCGGCAGGCCACCGGCCGGATACCGGATCGGTTCGATCAGCTCGATGAACCGCTCGCCCAGCTCCGGATCGCCGACGCAGAACCGGGCCCGCAGCAGTGCCTGGGCCTCCCACACCGAAGACCACCGCTGGTAGTACTCCGCGTAGGACTCCAGGGAGCGGACCAGCGCGCCGTTGCGGCCCTCGGGTCGCAGGTCGGCATCCAGGCGCAACGGCGGGTCCGTGGACGGCACGGCCAGGATCGCCCGCAACCGCTCGGCGACCAGATGCGCGCGCCGGTTGGCGTCCGGCCGGCCGGCCGTCTCCGCGGCGCCACCGGCCGAACCCGGGACGAGGTCTTCGAAGACGAACAGGACGTCGGCGTCCGAGCCGTAACCCAGCTCCTGGCCGCCGAGGCGGCCCATCGCGATCACCGCGAACCGGAGATCGAGGTCGGGCAGCCCCAGGTTCGCGGCCACGATCCGGCGGGCCGAGGTCAGCGCGGCGGCCAGGGTCGCGTCGGCAAGCTCGCTCAGCGCCACCCGTACCTGGGTGTCGCTGAGTTCGCCGAGCAGATCGGCGAAGGCGATGCGCAGCAGCTCGCCGCGGCGCAGTGACCTGATCGCGTGCGCCGCCTGGGCTGGATCGTCCTGGCGGCGGGCCGCGGTGCCCATCAGCACCTCGAGTTCCAACCGGCGCCGCGGTCGCAGCTGGTCGTCGTCGGAGAGCAGCTGCAGTGCCTCCGGCGAGCGCACCAGCAGGTTGGCCACATAGCGCGAGGTTCCCAGCACCGTCGCCAGCCGGGAGGCGACCGCGCCCTCGTCACGCAGCAGCCGCAAGAACCAGGAGCTGCCGCCGAGCGCGTCGGACACCTGGCGGTAGGCCAGCAGTCCGGCGTCGGGGTCCGGGGCGTCGGCCAGCTCGGACAGGATCACCGGCAGCAACGCCCGCTGCAGCGCCGCCCGGCGGGACAGCCCGGCGGTCAGGGCCTCGATATGCCTGAGCGCTCCTGGCGGATCGGTGTAGCCCAGCGCCTCCAGCCGGCGCCGTGCCTCGACGGGGGTGAGCCGCAGCGCGGCGGCGGGCACCCGGGCGACCGCCTCGAGCAGCGGCCGGTAGAACAGCTTCTCGTGCAGCCGCCGGACCTCACGGGCGTGCAGCGCCCATTCCGCGCGCCAGACGGCCACCGCATCGCCGCGGCTGTCGGGTCGAAAGCCCAGCGACCGGGCCAGCCGCAACACCGCGGCGGGCTCGTCGGGCACCAGGTGCGTCCGGCGTAGCTTGACCAGCTGCAGCCGGTGCTCGGCCGCCCGCAGGAACTCGTAGGCATCGGCCAGGCTCAGCGCGTCGTCCCGGCCGACGAAGCCGCCGTCGCGCAAGGCGGCCAGGGCCGGCAGCGTCGCGCGTACCTGCAGTGAGGCCTCGGCTCGGCCGTGCACCAGTTGCAGCAGCTGCACCGCGAACTCGACGTCGCGCAGGCCGCCGGGGCCGAGTTTGAGCTCGCGGTCGATGACGTTCGCCGGCAGGTGGTCGACCACCCGCCGGCGCATCGCCTGCACGTCGGCCACGAAGTCCGGACGCTGGGACGCCGTCCAGATCAGCGGCGCCAGGGTCTGGACGTAGCGCTCCCCCAGCTCGAGGTCACCGGCGATCGGGCGGGCCTTGAGCAGCGCCTGGAACTCCCAGGTCGAGGCCCAGCGCCGGTAGTAGGCCTCGTGGCTGGCCACGGTGCGCACCAGCGCACCGGACTTGCCCTCCGGCCGCAGCGCGGCATCGACCTCCCAGGCGGCCTGGCCGCAGATCCGGATCGTCTCGGCGGCGAGCCGGGTGGCGGTGGCCAGCGACCGGTCCTCATCGGCGCCCTCGGGCTCGAAGGCGAACACCACGTCGACGTCGGAGACGTAGTTCAGTTCCCGGCCACCGGCCTTGCCCATCGCGATGATCGCCAGCCGGCAGCCCGCGGCCCGGGCCGGCAGGCCGGCGCGGGCGACCGCCAGGCCGGCGGCCAGCACGAAGCCCGCCAGGTCAGCCAGTGCCTCGGTGACCTGTTGCAGGTTCAACTCGCTGGCCAGATCTCGGGCGGCTACCAGCAGCACCTCGCGCCGGTAGGCCGCCCGCAGGGCACGCACCGCGACCGGTCCGGTGAGCCCCGCCGGCGAGCCGGCGCTCCCGGTCACCGGATCGCCGGCCGAGGCGCCGACCGCGGCCGCGATCCGTCCCGCGGCGGACTCGACGCTGGGCAGCTCGGCGGCCGCGCCACGCAGCAGTAGCGCGTCGCGGGGGTGGGCACAGAGGTGCTCGGCCAGTGCCTGGGAGGCTCCCAGCACCCCGAGCAGCCGGGTCCGGAACTCGGCCGAGGCGCCCAGCGCGGCGAGGATCTCCGGGCCGGCCTCGGTGGCTGCCAGCTCCGCCAGCATCGCCAGTGCCTGGTCCGGGGCCGCCGCGCGTCCCACCGCGGAGAGCACCGCGGCGGCCGCGGCATCGGCGGTCTCGTTGCGCTCGCTGTTCCACAGCCCCAGCGCCGGCGCGGTGAGCACACCGGCGGCGACCACCGGGTCGGCAAAACCGGCCCGCGCCAGCCGCGCGGTCAGCCGGCTGGACCGGCCCGCGACCCCCGGCTCAGTGTCCGGGGAGCTCACGTGAGGCCTGCATCTCCGCGGCCAGCGCAGCCCGGATCGCAGCCGGATCGGTGATCGGACCGGCCGTGGTGGTGGTGGGCTGAGCGCCGAGCATCGGCAGCATCCGTGGCAGTGCCACGGTGCTCGGGTCGGCGGCGATGCCGGCGAACGCGGCGATCACCGGCCGCCAGACCTCGGCGATGTCCGGGTGCGCGCCGATCGAGCGGTCCACGATCGCGGCCAGGTCGTAGTCGCGCAGCAACTCGGCATCGTGCTCGGCCCAGGTCCGCACGATCTCGGGCGTGGTCTCGATGTGAAACTGCAGCCCCCAGGCCAGCCGACCGAGCCGGAACGCCTGCACCTGGCAGACCGGCGAGGACGCCAGCAGCACCGCGCCCGGCGGCAGCTCGGTGATCTCGTCGAGGTGCCATTGCAGGACGTCCGGAGTGATCGGCAGCTCCCGGAACAACGGGTCGGTGGCGGCGGCCTGGCGCTTGGCGACCAGCTGCGAGCCGTACTCCGGGGTCTCGGCCCGCCCGACCCGGCCGCCGGTGGCGACCGCGAGCAGCTGGCCGCCCAGGCACACCCCCAGGGTCGGCAGCTCGGTCCGGACGGCGTCGGCCAGCAGCTCCCGCAGCCGCGGCAACCAGGGCGCCACCTCGTCGTCCTCGGCGCCCATCCCGCCGCCGAGCACCACCAGCGCGCGGTAGCTTGCCAGGTCGGCGGGTAGCGGCTGGCCCGCCGCCGGCGAGCAAAACACCAGCTCGGCACCGTCGGCACGCAGCCAGTCCGCCAGCGTGCCGGCCGGCGCGTCCAGGTCGTTCTCGATGACCAGGACGGGCAGGTCGGAACGGGCTGCGGCCATGGCTAGCAGGTTACTGAGAGCCGACGGCCTACAGCGAGGGCAGGTAGCGCCGAAGCTCGAACGGGGTGACCTCAGCCCGGTAGTCGACCCACTCGGCGCGCTTGTTGCGCAGGAAGAAGTCGAAGACGTGCTCGCCCAGTGCCTCGGCGACCAGTTCGGAGTCCTCCATCACCCGCAGCGCGTCGGCCAGGTTGTGTGGCAGATCGTCGTAGCCCAGCGCGCGGCGCTCGGTGTCCGACAGCGACCAGACGTCGTCCTCGGCGCCCGGGGGCAGCTCGTAACCCTCTTCGATGCCTTTCAGGCCGGCCGCCAGCAGCACCGCGAACGCCAGGTAGGGGTTGCACGCCGAGTCCAGCGAGCGCACCTCGACCCGGGTCGAGTTGGCCTTGCCCGGCTTGTACATCGGCACCCTGACCAGGGCCGAGCGGTTGGCGTGCCCCCAGCAGACGTAGGTGGGGGCCTCCACCAGCTGGTTCGGGGCCGACCAGCCGAACAGCCGCTTGTAGGAGTTCACCCACTGGTTGGTCACCGCGGTGATCTCACGGGCGTGGCGCAGCAGCCCGGCGATGAACGAGCGGGCGGTGGCGGAGAGGAACAGCGGGTCGGACGGGTCGTGGAAGGCGTTGCGGTCGCCCTCGAACAGCGACAGGTGGGTGTGCATGCCGCTGCCGGGCTGCAACCGGAACGGCTTGGGCATGAAGGTGGCGTGCACGCCCCGGGTGCGGGCGACCTCTTTGATGATGTGCCGAAAGCTCATGATGTTGTCAGCCGTGGAGAGCGCGTCGGCGTAGCGCAGGTCGATCTCCTGCTGGCCCGGCGCGACCTCGTGGTGGCTGAACTCGACGGAGATGCCGACCGCCTCGAGCGCGGTGATCGCACTGCGCCGGAAGTCGTGCGCCGTGTCGTGGCTGGTCATGTCGAAGTAGCCGCCGTCATCGATCGGCACCGGCTCTGTGCCGTCGGTGGGGCGGTTCTTCAGTAGGAAGAACTCGACCTCGGGATGGGTGTAGAACGTCAGGCCCCGCTCGGCCGCCTTGGACAGCGTGCGGCGCAGCACGTAGCGGGGGTCGGCCCAGGACGGCGAGCCATCGGGCATGGTGATGTCGCAGAACATCCGGGCGGTGTCGCTGGGCCTGCCGTCATCGCCCGGCAGGATCTGGAAGGTCACCGGGTCAGGACGGGCCAGCATGTCGGACTCGCTGGCCCGGGCGAAGCCCTCGATGGCCGAGCCGTCGAAGCCGATGCCCTCGGCGAAGGCTCCCTCGAGTTCGGCCGGCGCGACGGCTACCGACTTGAGATAGCCCAGCACGTCGGTGAACCACAGCCGGACGAACCGGATCTGGCGCTCTTCGAGGGTGCGTAGGACGAATTCCTGCTGGCGATCCACGACAACAGAGTCTGCCGGTAGCGCGTCTCGGGCCGGTAACGACCCCCCCGATCCCACGGCCGAACGGCCGATCAGCTCGCGCCGTCGCCGACCCACCTGGCCCACGAGACGTTCCAGTAACCGGAGTTCCACTCCGCCAGCGTCCGGCCGGTGTTGCGGACGTCGACGATGTCCCCGGGCCGGGAGAAGGCGTAGAACCAGTAGGCGTTGGCCGGCGAGACGTTGAGGCAGCCGTGCGAGGTGTCGGTCTTGCCCTGCTGGCGCACCGACCAGTCGGCCCAGTGCACGTACTCGCCGTCGTAGCTGATCCGGACGCCGATCGGCACGGTGGTCCGGTAGGCGTTGACGCCCTTGCTCAGCCCGAACGAGGCCGAGTTCATGTCGATGTTCTTCTCGCGGCCGACGACGACGTGCGGTCCGGAGTTGGTGCGCAGGTCGATCGGCCCGGTGTCGCCGGGAATGCTGACGTGGCGTCCCATCGACGTCGCCATCGTCTTGATCAGCTTGTCGTTGGAGTAGACCTTCACGATCTTGGTCTTGTCGTCGGCGATCGAGACGTGCTTGTCGCCCACCTTGAACCAGGTGCTGGCGTCGGCCTGGCCGTAGAGCGCGTCGCCGAAGTTCTTTCCGTAGACCTTCGCCGTGACGCTCACCCTGGTGCCGGGCAGCAGGTAGTTCTTGGTGCGCCAGTACACGTTGGAGTCATCGAGCCAGCTGAAGGCGCCCAGCTGGGCAGGCACGGTGGTGACCGACAGCGCGGCCTGGGCCGCCTTGCGGTCGGGAATGGACTCGTCGAAGTGGATCCGCACGACCTGGCCAACCCCGAAGGTGACGCCCGGCGCGATGCCACCACCGGCGGCGGTCTGGAGGTAGGGCATCGTCAGCTTGGCCGGCTTGAGGGTGCTGAAGGTGCTGGCCTCCGAGGTCTGCTTGCCCTCGGCGTTGGTCGCGGTGGCGTGCAGGGTGTAGGAGCGGTCATAGCCCAGCGCCTCCGCTGATGACCACGAGCGCTTGTCGGCCGACAGCGCGCCCTTGACCGCCGTGCCGGCCGGGTTGGTCAGTGTGACCTGCGACAGCGAACCACCGGTGACCGCGACCTTGATCGGGGCCAACGGGTTGACGCCGGCCGCGTCCTTGGCCGGGTTGAGGCTGAGCACCGCGGCGGGCATCCCCGCGGAACTGCTCGCCGACGCCGCAGCGGAGGCACCGGCCGTGCTGGTGCCCAGCGCCGCGGCCGCGGCTGACTTCTTCTGCGAACAGGCGCTGAGCAACAGTAGGATGGCCAGTACGGCCGAGCCCACCGCCGCCGTCTTACCTCGATATCGCGCCAAGACCCTGTCCCCTCCGTGCGAGGCAGTGGCGTGGTCACCGGTGGTGACGGGCCGCGCTGCTGCGGTACGGCCGGTGCCGTCGCGCCACTATTGTGACTTACTTTCCGAGCCATACCGGTGACCGGTTGTGACGAAACAGCGTCGAAGTGAGAAAGTTCCGCCTTTCGCGGGTGGCGAGAGCCGGCTGGAATTCGGGCGTGTCGCCACGAGATCGGCCGATCTGCGCGTGGGCTAGGGCCCGGACGCTGCAAACTGGACGGGTGAGCGTGCTGCGAATAGCCCTGGCCCAGGTCGATCTGGTGGTCGGTGACCTGCAGTCCAACTCCGCGATGGTCCGCCAGCGGGTGCGACAGGCCGCCGACGCGGGCGCGCAGCTGGTCGTCTTTCCGGAGATGACGCTGACCGGTTACCCGCCGGAGGACCTCGTGCTACGCGAGTCGTTTCGCAACGCCTCGTGCGCCGCGCTCGGCACGCTCGCCACCGACCTGGCGGCGGCCGGTCACGGCGACATCGCGGTCTTCGTCGGCTACCTTGACTCCGAGGGTGGCCCGCGCAACGCCGGCGGCTTCCTGCAGGACGGCACGGTGGTGGCCCGCTACTTCAAGCACCACCTGCCCAACTACGGCGTCTTCGACGAGGACCGCTATTTCAAGCAGGGCACCGAGCTGACCGTCGTCACCTTCGGCGGCATCGACATCGGCCTGACGATCTGTGAGGACGTCTGGCAGGACGGCGGCCCCTTCGCCGCCGCCGCGACCGCCGAGGTCGGGCTGCTGCTCAACATCAACGGCTCGCCGTACGAGCGCAACAAGGACGACGCCCGGTTGACACTGCTGCAGCGGCGCGCCGTGGAGGCCGGTGCCGCGGTCGTCTATGTCAACCAGTGCGGCGGCCAGGACGAGCTGGTCTTCGACGGTGACTCGTTCTCGGTCGGTGCCGACGGCACCCTGCTGGCCCGGGCGCCGCAGTTCGTCGAGGGCCTGTACCTGCTCGAGCTCGACCTGCCGTCGGCGACTGGAAACACGGTCACCCAGGCCGGTGAGCTGGCCGTGCGCCGGCACCGCGCGCCGCTGCCGCCGCGCCCGGTGACGGACGTGCTGGCCGAGCCGCTGGGCATCGCGCCCCGGCTGCCCGACGAGGCAGAGGTGTGGGGTGCCCTGGTGGTGGGCACCCGCGACTACATCGTCAAGAACGGGTTCTCATCCGTGGTGCTGGGCCTGAGCGGCGGCATCGACTCCGCGGTGGTGGCCGCGATCGCGGCGGACGCGATCGGCGGTGCGAACGTCCACGGTGTGGCGCTGCCCAGTGACTACTCCTCCGAGCACTCGTTGTCCGACGCCGCCGCGCTGGCGGCCAATCTCGGCGCGCCGTACCAGACGGTGCCGATCGCGCCGATGGTCGACGCCTTCGTCGAGTCGCTGAAGCTGACCGGGCTGGCGGAGGAGAACGTCCAGGCCCGGGTCCGCGGCACCACCTTGATGGGGCTGTCCAACCAGTACGGCCACCTGGTGCTGGCGACCGGCAACAAGAGCGAGCTGTCGGTGGGCTACTCCACCATCTACGGCGACGCGGTCGGCGGCTTCGCCCCGATCAAGGATGTGCCGAAGACGCTGGTCTGGCAGCTGGCCCGCTGGCGCAACGACGAGGCGATCAGGCGCGGCGAGCAACCGCCGATCCCGGAGAATTCGATCTCCAAGCCACCGTCGGCGGAGCTGCGTCCGGGCCAGCTCGACACCGACTCGCTGCCCGACTACGAACTGCTGGACGCGCTGCTGGCTCGCTACGTCGACTCCGACTCGGGTTTCGAAGAGCTGCTGGCGGCCGGCTTCGACGAAGAGCTGGTCACCCGGGTGTCCCGGATGACCGACGCGGCGGAGTGGAAGCGACGGCAGTACCCGCCGGGGCCCAAGATCAGCCTCAAGGCGTTCGGCCGGGATCGCCGGCTGCCGATCACCAACCGATGGCGCGAGCACGGACCTGCCTCCTCCTGACCCCGAGTGCGAGCCCGCCGGGTCGCGGGACGGCCGGGTGGCCACCGCCGGGTCGCGGGACGGCCGGGTCGCCACCGCCGGGTCGCCTGCCGACCAGCAGCGTCCTGGCAGGGTGAGCCAGATCTCGGCAGGTTCCTGGTGTCAAAATGGCGCCCGCGGGGGCACCATAGAGGCGTCCACCCATCGCCCGGGGACCGGCTTGCCGGCCTCGAGGAACCCAGAGGACCCGACATGAGCGAAACGCTCTACGGCGGCACGTCCAGCCGCCGAATCACCATCCGAGACCTGCAGAATGCCAAGATGGCCGGTGACCGGTGGCCGATGCTGACCGCGTATGACTACTCCACCGCCCGGATTTTCGACCAGGCCGGCGTTCCGGTGCTGCTGGTCGGCGACTCGGCCGCCAATGTCGTCTATGGCTATGACACCACCGTGCCGGTCACCGTGGACGAGCTGCTTCCGCTGGTACGCGGCGTGGTGCGCGGTGCCAGCCGGGCCCTGGTGGTGGCCGACTTGCCGTTCGGCAGCTACCAGGTGTCACCGGAGCAGGCGCTGTCGAGCGCCACCCGGTTTCTCAAAGAGGGCGGCGCGCAGGCCGTGAAGCTCGAGGGCGGCGCCCGCATCGCCGACCAGGTACGGCTGCTCACCTCGGCCGGCATTCCGGTGATGGGCCATATCGGCCTGACCCCGCAGTCGGTGAACGCGCTGTCGGGTTACCGGGTGCAGGGCCGCGGTGACGACGCGGGACAACGGCTGGTCGAGGATGCCCGGGCGCTTCAGGAGGCGGGCGCCTTCGCGATCGTGATGGAGGTGGTTCCGTCCGACCTGGCGAAGAAGATCACCCACGAGCTGCGCATTCCGGTCGTCGGCATCGGGGCCGGCGTCGAATGCGACGCCCAGGTGCTGGTCTGGCAGGACATGGCCGGGCTGCGGGTCGACGGCAAGCCGGCGAAGTTCGTCAAGCAGTTCGCCGACCTCGGCCAGGTGCTGACCGAGGCCACCCATGCCTTCGCGGCCGAGGTGCAGGCCGGCACCTACCCGGCGGCCGAGCACAGCTACCACTGACCCCCCGAGCCGAGGCCGAGCCGACACCGACCAGCGATTGCCGGCCGCCCGGTTCAGCCGTCCCAGGCGGCATCCTCGGCGTCGTAGCGGCGCTCGCGCTCGGCGATGGTGGCCAGCGCGTTCGCGGCATCGGCCGCGGTGTCGAACGGACCGATCCGTTCGTGGCTGCCGCAGCCGGCGAACGGCTCGACGGTGTGGTGCTGCTGGCAGAACCAGAACGTCCCGCTCAGATCCCTGGTACCCATCGGCGACTCCTGCGCAGGGGCGGCCTCGGGCCGGCCGCCGTCCACTCTCACGCTAGAGGAACAGGCGACGGACGAGCCAACCTGTAAGCCGGGTCCTGTGGACGGAGGAAGCATCCTCCGAACGGCGACCATCCATCTCGACCTGCCGTCGCCGGCAGGCTCTAGCGGTCTACCCGCAGGCTCGGGCGAGCAGCCCTCGAACGCCTGCGCAGCCCCCGGCAAGCCGGGCGGCCTCTTGACCTTGCTCCGGGTGGGGTTTACCTAGCCGTTCCGGTCACCCGGAACGCTGGTGGTCTCTTACACCACCGTTTCACCCTTACCTGGCGAGTCGGGCAATGCCCGAACCGCCGGCGGTCTGTTTTCTGTGGCACTGTCCCGCGGGTCACCCCGGGTTGCCGTTAGCAACCACCCTGCTCTGTGGAGCCCGGACTTTCCTCGGCAGCCTGTCGCCAGGCTGACGCGGTCGCCCGGTCGGCTCGTCCGCCGCGCGTCCAATCCTAACGCCGCCACCGGCACCGGCAGGCGGCGGCGGTCGGGGCGGCGGCCGGGCGCGTTCCGCGCGGCACGGCTGGGCGGTCCGCCCGCGGAGACCTCGCTGATATGTAGTCGCGCTTGTCAAGTGGCAGGGGTGAGACGCCGCCGAGGGATGACCCCGGCGGCGTCTCGAGCTTCGTCGCTGCGTCTTGGTGGCGTGCGTGTCGTTGGCGACGCGCGGTCAGACTGATATGCGCGGGTTGGTTACCGCAGGACGGGCTGTTCGGCAGGAGCTGCGCCGCGTGTCTAACGTCGAGCGTGGCCGGGCCGGGGCCGGGCTGCTCATAGCGAGATCGCGGGTCGCTCCACGCGCTGCATTCACCGGTCTGCGGCGACGAAGCAGTCAGTGGGCTGTTACTCCAGGACGGCCAGGGACCAGCACCAGCCGGCCAGCTCGCGGGCGATCGCGACGTTGGCGACGGCGGGTTTCTTCTTGCGGAGGTTGAACTGGATCCAGCGTTCGTGCAGTCGTCGGTTACCGGCCTCACCACGTTGGCGGGCTGCGGCTGGGGCGAGTTCCCACCGCTCGTGCATGATCTTGCCGGGCCGGTAGTGAGTGCGGTGGTGCCAGGCGGCTTCGACGAGCAGGCGCCGGGCGTGGGTGTTTCCGGTCTTGGTGATCGAGCCTTGCACCCGTGACGCGCCGGAGGAGTGTTCGCTGGGCACTAGGCCGACGAAGGATCCGATGCTGTTGCCGGTGAACCGACGCCAGTCCCCGATCTCGACGGCGAGTCCGAAGCCGGTCAGGGTCGAGACCCCGCGCAGGCAGCACAACCGGCGCACGACCGGGGTGAACTCGCTGTCGGCGGCCAGTTCAGTGATCGCCTTATCCAGCCGGTCCCGGCGCGCGGTGACGGCCAGAACCGTGTCATGGTCGGACTCGAACGTCATGGTGGTCAGCGGATTGTCGAAGCGTTGCCGACGCAGCCACGCATCGTGCCGGTTGGTCCACGCGACCCCATCGGAGTAGACGATCCCTTGGCGCAGCAGAAGTTTGGACAGCCGGTGCCGGGCCCGCATCAGATCAGCCCGACAGTCCTCACGGGCCCGGACCAGATCTCGCGCCGCTTCCTGCGCCACGCTCGGCACGGACACAGCGGTGATCTCACCGATGCGCAGCAGTCGGGCCAGATGCACAGCGTCCTTCGCGTCGGTCTTAACCCTGTCCCCGGACGGGCGCTGCAGCTTCGACGGTGCCACCACCACGCATCGCACACCCGCCGCCGTCAACGCCCGATACAGACCGAACCCGGTCGGCCCGGCCTCATAGGCCACCGCGACTGGGCCTTCCAGGCCGCCGATCCAGGACTGGATGTGATCATGGCTCGGCGTCAACCGCGCCTGCCGCAGCTCGCCTGTCACACCATCGATCGCCGCCGCGACGACCGATCGCGCATGGACATCGAGCCCAACACTCGTACGCTCAACAAGCACCGGGGCCTCCCACGTATGTCGGATAGGCCGGACAGGCAGCCCCTGCCCGGTAACCCACGAATGTGCGTGAGCGAGGCCCCGGCCCGCAACCCGCCCACCACGAGCCGGTCACTACATACCGTCTAACGTGAGCCCGACATCGTCGCCGCGCCGGCCGCGACGGCTGAAGGGTTGCCAGATGCCTTATCCGGAGAAGCTGCTCAATGACGACGAAGAGATAGTCGAGCATCTGCACCCGCACTGGTTGACGCTGGTGCCCGCGGTCGCCGCCTTCATCGTGACCTGCGGCCTGTCCGGCGTCGGCATCGGGCTGCTGCCCGACAGCGACACCAGTTCCGGCGCCAATCAGTGGCTGCTGCTGGCGATCGTGGTGGTGGCGCTGGTCCTGCTGGCCTGGTT
>JAABUK010006098.1_pt1 | contig 18254 bp, 17 predicted proteins | sample 5559141 | NCBI WGS metagenome assembly JAABUK01 (sample SAMN10711869, study PRJNA513367) | rock metagenome | isolation source: Antarctica rocks | place: Antarctica: Victoria Land, Pudding Butte nord | collected 2016-01-03 | reverse complement strand
CCGTGCTGTATTCAAGCACGCCGCGCAGCGCGCCCTGGCTCGCCGCCTTCATGGCGTCGTTGATTTGCTGCACCGTCGCCTGCTGCCGCAGGTTCACGTCGAGGCTGACCAGGGACACGTTCGGGGTCGGGATGCGGATGGCGGTGCCGTCCAGCTTGCCCTTGAGCTCCGGCAGCACGAGGCCCACGGCCTTGGCCGCGCCGGTGCTGGTCGGGATGCTGCTGACCGCGGCCGCCCGGGCGCGGTGCAGGTCCTTGTGCAGCGAGTCCTGGATGTTCTGGTCGCTGGTGTAGGCATGGATGGTGACCATGTAGCCGCGCAGGATGCCGAACGTTTCGTGCAACACCATCGCCATAGGCGCCAAGCAGTTGGTCGTGCAGGACGCGTTGGAGATCACCGTCATGCCGGGCGTGATCACCTTGTGGTTCACCCCATAGACCACGGTCGCGTCCACGCCCTCCGCCGGGGCGGAGATCAGCACCTTGCGGGCGCCCGCGCCCTGGATGAGCGCGCTGGCGGCGTCCTTGCTGGTGAAGCGCCCGGTGCACTCCATGGCCACGTCGACGCCCTGGTAGGGCACCTTCGACGGCTCCCGCTCGGCCGTCACCTTGATCGGGCCGTAGGTCCTGCCGCGATGGGTGATGGTGATCGCGTCGCCGCTCACCTCCACCGTGCCGGGAAAGCGCCCGTGCACGCTGTCATAACGCAACAAATGCGCGTTGGCCTCGACGCTGCCCAGGTCGTTGATGGTGACGGGGACCACGTCGTCTCGTCCGCTCTCGACGATGGCGCGCAGCACCAGGCGCCCGATGCGCCCGAACCCGTTGATGGCGACCTTCACGGCCATGTTGCTTGTTCCCTTCAGTGTGGCAGCAGCCGCCGCTTGACCGCTGTGGTGATGGCCTCCGGCGTGATGCCGAAATGCCGGTATAGGTCGGGATATGGGGCACTGGCGCCGAAGCCGGTCATGCCGATGAACATGCCTGCATCGCCCAGCCAGCGCTCCCAGCCGAAGCCGCAGGCGGCCTCGACGCCGATCCGCGGCGCGGTACCTAGGACGCCCAGCCGATAACCCTCGTCCTGCTGCGCGAACAGCTCCCAGCAGGGCAGCGACACCACGGCAACGGGGAGACCGGCCTCGGCCAGCAGGCGCCTCGCCTCGACGGCGATGGCAACCTCGGAGCCCGTGGCGATCAGCGTGGCCCGGCGCGCGCCGTCTGCCTCCATCAGCACATAGCCGCCACGGGCGCAGCGGTTCTCGGCCGCGTCCTGCCGCAGGGCGGGCAAGGGCTGATCGGACAGCACCAGCAGGCTCGGCCCATCGGCGCGGCGGACCGCCAACTCCCAGCACTCGGCGGTCTCGACCGCATCGGCGGGCCGCAATACGTGCACGCCGGGCATGGCGCGCAGGCCGGCCAATTGCTCGACCGGCTGGTGCGTCGGCCCGTCCTCGCCCGCCCCGATGCTGTCATGCGTCAGCACGTGGATCACCCGCAGCTGCATCAGCGCCGCCAGGCGGAGGGCCGGGCGCATGGAATCGCTCAAGGCGAAGAAGGTGCCGGCATAGGGCAGCAAGCCGCCATGCAGCGCCATGCCGTTCAGGCAGGCGGCCATGCCGTGCTCGCGTGCGCCGAAATGCACGTAGCGGCCGCCGTAGCTGCCCGGCGCGACCGGTCCCGGTCCCGGGGTGGGGTGGGGTCCGGTGGGGTCGGCGGCCCCGCCCACCAGCTCCGGCATCGAGCCGGTCAGCGCCGCCGTGGCGCGCCCGCTCGATTCGCGGCTGGCGAGGGTGGGCCGGGTCTCGGCCAGCTCGGATTTCAGCGCGGCCATGCCCTCGTGCCAGGTCTCGGGCAGGCGCCCGGCGACCACGCGCTCGAACTCCGCCCGCAGCGGGTGCTTGGCCAGCCGCTTCAGCCAGGCGCGCCGCGCCGGGTTGCCGCGCAGGCCCGCCGCCTGCCACTTGGCGGCCAGGTCGGGCGGCACCTCGAAGGGCCGGTACGGCCAATCCAGCGCCGCCCGCGCTTCGGTGCCGGCTTGGGGGGGCGCGGCCAAGCCCATGACGGTCTGGCAGGCAATCAGCGTCGGCTTCTTGGACCGCAGTGCCAAGGAGAGCGCGGCGGCCAGCTGGGCGGGATCGTGCCCATCCACCCGCTTGGTGGCCCAGCCATGGGCAGCGAAGCGCTTCAAAGTGTCGGCCGATTGCGGCAGGATGGCTTGGCCCTCGGTCGGCGCGCTGTTGTCGTCCCACAGCACCGTCAGCTTCTCGAGCCGCAGATGCCCCGCCAAGTCGGCGGCCTCATGGCTGATCCCTTCCGTCAGGTCGCCGTCCGCCGCGATGACCCAGGTGCGATGGTCCACCAGGCTGCGGCCGAAGCGCGCCGCCATCATGCGTTCGGCAAGCGCCATGCCCACGGCCGTGGCGAAGCCTTGGCCGAGCGGGCCGGTGGTGGCCTCGATGGCGGGATGCCCGCCGTATTCGGGATGCCCGGCGGCTGGGCTGTCGAGCTGGCGGAAGCGGGCGAGGTCGTGCGCGCCCATGCCGGCGTGGCCGGTCAGGTGCAGCAGGGCATACAGCAGCATGGAGCCATGCCCGGCCGAGAGCACGAAGCGGTCGCGGTCGGGCCAGCGCGGGTCCAGCGCGTCGAAGCGCAGCACGCGGGCCCACAAGGCCGTCGCGGCGTCGGCCATGCCCATCGGCAGGCCGGGATGGCCGGACCCGGCCGCCTCGACCGAGTCGATCGCCAGCGCGCGGATCGCATCCGCCATGCGCCGCTCCACCGTCGCTGGCCGGGCAAGGATCGCAGCCTGGACAGTGAGGGTATGGGCGTCGTGGGCTTGGGTGCCGGGTGCGAGCGTCTCGGGTTCGCGTGTTCCTGCCATCGAGCCTCCGGGGAACCGCGGCTATAAGAGTGGTTCCGGGCGCGGGCAAGCCCAGGGCGAGTCCAGGCGCCCCTTAGGCCAGGGGGCGGTTCGCCCGCGCCAGCACCGCCTCGAACAGCACCTGGCAGCCCGCCTCCGCATCGGCGGGCTCGATGCTCTCCGCCTCGTTATGGCTCAGCCCGTCCTTGCACGGCGTGAAGATCATCGCCGTCGGCACGTGCCGGGCGACATAGACCGCGTCGTGCCCGGCGCCGGAGACGATCTCCCGCGCGGCATAGCCCAGCCGGGCGGCGGCCTGGCGCACCAGGTCGACGCAGCCGGGGTCGAACGGCTGGGCGGGGATGCGGAACAGCTCGGTCAATGCCAGGTCCACGCCGCAATCCCGCGCGATGAAGCCGGCTTCGCGCGGGAACTGCGCGGCCAGGCGGCCGATCTCGGCCTCTTGCGGGTGGCGGAATTCGACGCTGAAGCGCACCTCGCCGGGCACGACGTTGCGGCTGTTGGGGACGACGACCAGTTGGCCCACGGTGCCCCGCCCGTCCTCGCCGCGGGCGCGCATCATGCGGTCCACCAGATCCACGACCCGGGCGGCGCACACCAGCGCGTCCCGCCGTGTGCTGGGGGGCGTGGTGCCGGCGTGGCTGTCCTGCCCGGTGGCGACCGCGTCGTACCAGACCTGCGCTTGCCCGCCGGTGACGACGCCGATCTGCTTGCCTTCGCGCTCCAGCACCGGGCCTTGCTCGATGTGCAGCTCGAAGTAGGCGTCGGCCGGGAAGGGGCGGGCCGGCTCGGCGCCGCGATAGCCGATCGCGTCCAGGGCCGCGCCGACCGTGTGGCCCTCGAGGTCGGCCAGGGCCTCGGTCTCGGTCTGGTCATAGACCCCGGCCCAGACGCCGGACCCCATAAGGCTCTTGCCGAACCGGCTGCCCTCCTCGTCGGTCCAGTTCACGAGTTCGATCGGCGCCTCCGTGGTCAGGCCCAACTCGTTCAGGCTGCGCATGACCTCGAGCCCGGCCATCACGCCCAGCGCGCCATCGAACTTGCCGCCGCTCGGCTGGCTGTCGAGGTGGCTGCCGAACAGTACGGGCAGGCGGGCCGGGTCGCGGCCGGGTCGGCGAGCGAACATGTTGCCCATCGTGTCCACCCGGACCGCCAGCCCGGCCTGCTCGCACAGCGCGCGAAAGCGGTCGCGGCCGGCACGGTCCACCGCGCTCAGGGCCAGCCGGCGCACGCCGCCCTTGGGCGTGGCGCCGATTGCGGCCATCTCCATCAGGCTCTCCCAGAGGCGCCGCCCGTCGATCCGCTGATTGGTGCCTGGATTGCCCGTCATTGAAGCCCCGCTTGAACGCGGGCAGACTACCGTAAACGCTTCGAGGTTGCCCATGGCGCACAGCTTCACCCCGGCCGCTCCACCCGTGCTGCGCAATAGCCTGCCCGTGCTGCGCAACAGCCTGCCCTTGCTGCGCAATAGCCTGCTCGACGCGGAGGCCGTCTGGCAGGCCCGGGTGGACCTTGCGGCCTGCTTCCGCGCCGCCGCCAGGATGGGGCTGCACGAGGGCATCTGCAACCACCTCTCGGCCATGGTGCCGGGCTCGGACGAGCTGTTCCTGGTCAATCCCTACGGCTGGGGCTTCCACGAGATCACCGCGTCGCGTCTGCTGGTTTGCGACTTCCAGGGCAATGTCGTGGAGGGCGCGGGGCAGCCGGAGGCGACCGCGTTCTATATCCACGGCCGCCTGCACATGCGCCTGCCGCGGGCCCGCGCCGCGTTCCACACCCACATGCCCAACGCGACCGCGATGGCGATGCTGGACGGACCGCCACTGCTATGGGCCGGGCAGACCGCGCTCAAGTTCTGGGGCCGCACCGTGGTGGACGACGACTACAACGGCCTCGCGCTCGACGAGGCCGAGGGCGACCGCATCGCCGCCAGCATGGGCGACGCGGACGTGGCGTTCATGCGCAACCACGGGGTCATGGTGGTCGGCGGCAGCATCGCCGCCGCCTGGGACGACATGTACTACCTTGAGCGCGCTTGCGAGGCGCAGCGCCTGGCCCTGTCGACCGGGCGCGCCCTGAAGCCCGTGCCGGAGGCGGTGGCCGCAGCCACCGCGCGGCAGATGCGCGCCGGGGACGGCGAGAGCGCCCGGCTGCACCTGGAGAGCATTAAGCGCACCCTGGACCGCGAGGCGCCGGAATACCGGACTTGACCCGGCGGCGGCTGCTGGCGTTTGCGGTGATGCCTGGCTGCGCCCTGGCCGGCTGCACCCTTATCGACCAGACCACCTTCGACGCCGAGGCCGGCAAGCGGCCGACCTTCGCCCGCCCGCCGGCGCCCCCGGCCCCGCGGCCGCCGCCGCCGGGTCCGCCGGCCCTGCTCACGCTGCAAATGGCCGATGCCGGCGGCTTCCAGGCCGCCGTGGCCAAGGCCGTTGCGGCCGCCCGGGCGCGGAAGCCCACGGTGGTGTTCGACGTCGTGGAGATCAGCGGCGCGACGCCAAGCCGGGCGGTCGGCACCGACGCGGCCGCCGTGGCCCGCGTGATCGAGGCGCAGGGCGTCCCCGCCGCCCGGGTGCGCCTGCTGGCCCGGCCGGAGGCGGACGCAATGCCGCGCGAGGTCCGGGTGTACATCCGGTAGCCGGGCGTCACCGGCCAGCGTTCCATGGCGCGGACGGCCGCCTCCAGCACGCCATTCCCCCCAGCCCCGCCCGTTTCGATGAGCAGGATCGGCAATCCGGGGCAGCTCGCCCGCGCCAGCCGGGCAAGCCCGCCGCCATGCCCAGGCAAGGCGTCGTCGGCCACGAGCAGGTCGTAGCCGGCGGCCGGGTCGAGCAGCAGGTCCGCCGCATCGACGCTGGAGGCCAGGGTAAGCCGGAATTCGGCGTCGAGCAGCACGTCGGCCAGCCGGTAGCGCGCCTGCTGGTCGTGCATGACGAGCAGCACATGGCGCTCCCGCGCGAACGTGGCGGCAGGGGGCGGCATCGTCGTGGTCGCGAGGCCGAGCATCATGTCCATTGCCATCTCCCGTGCCACCTTGGCGTGGAGCGGCTTAGCTGGTCCGGCGCAGCCCCGATGTGACCTGCGTCACTTCGCGCCATCCTTGCCCGCGCGGGCGTCGGCCACGGCTTGCCGCAGGTCGCCGAGTTCGACCGCGCCCGCGATCAGGCGATGCCCCACGATCAGCGCGGGGGTGCCCTGCAGCCCGAGTTGCTGGGCGAGGCCGACATTGGTTTCGAGACGCGTCTTGATCGCCGGGTCGTCCATGTCCCGCATCAACCGTCCGCCATCGAGGCCGATCCGGTCGGCATCGGCCCGCAACGTGTCGCGGCTGGGCGGGCTGCCATTCTGCATGATCGCGTCCTGCAGCTTGAAGTAGCCGCCTTGCCGCTGGGCGGCCAGCAGGGCGCGGCTCTCCAACTGGCTGGCCGGGCCCAGGATGGGCAGGTCTTTGAACACGATCCTGAGGTTTGGGTCGATGCGGAGCAGCTCGGCCGTGGTCGGCATCATCCGGCGGCAATAGGGGCAGCGGGTGTCGTAGAACTCCACGATGGTGACGTCCGCCAGCGGATTGCCGGCCACGGGGTCCGCGGGGTCCACCAGCTTGCCCGCCAGCAGCGCCAGCACATCGCGCGTCACGGTGTCCTGGCGGCGGACATCGTCGGCCTGCAGCGCCACCAGCGCATCGCGCAGGATGGAAGGGTCGGCCTTCAGCGCCTCCTTCACGATGAGGACGATCTCTTGCCGCTGGGCCGGGCCGAAGCTCTGCGCCAGGGCAGGAGACGCGGCCACCAACAGCGACGCGAGGGCAATTGGGCTTCTCAGTCGCACGGTGGTCGCCTCCCTATTCGAGCCCGCGGCATAGCACGGCGCGCCCGCGGGCAATATGCCGCGCATTGCCGGCTCCGGCAGGGGCCGCTATGGCAGCCGCAGGTTTCGGCATAGGGGTGGGCGTCGGTGCAGAGCAAGGTTTCGGTCCGGTTCAAGCGGGTTGGCCGCACGGCGGCGTTGCTGGCGATGCTGTCCGGCACGGCGTGTTCCACGCTGGGCGCGGTCAAGGACAGCCTGCTCGGCGGCAACGCCGGCACCGACGAGCAGAAGCGCCTGACGGGGTTCATCGGCGCCGCCGTGGCCGACGAGCCGCGGGCGGCGCTGGCGGGGCGGGAAGTGCTGGCGCTCGGCGGCTCGGCCGGGGACGCCGCGGTGGCGATGGGGTTCGCCCTGACGGTGACCCTGCCGTCCCGCGCCGGGCTGGGAGGCGGGGGCGCCTGCCTCGCCTACAACCCGAGCCGCGACGGGCCGGGCCAGGGCAACCCCGAGGTGGTCATGTTCACCCCGGTGGCGCCCTCTACCGCCATTCCCAACACGGACCGGCCGGCCGCCATCCCGATGATGGCGCGCGGCCTGTTCGCGCTGCACGCCCGCTACGGCAGGCGCCCGTTCGAGTCGCTGATATCCCCGGCCGAGCAGATGGCACGGTTCGGCGTCCCGATCTCGCGCGCCCTGTTGCGGGACCTGGTCACCGTCGCGGGGCCGCTCGCCGCCGACCCGAACGCGCGCGCCGTGTTCGTGCCCGGCGGCGTCCCGCTGGCGGAGGGCGGCACGCTGACTCAGTCCGACCTCGGCGGCACGCTCTCGCAGCTGCGCACCGCGGGGGTGGGCGACTTGTACCAGGGCGGGCTCGGTCGGCGGCTCGAAGAAGCGTCCCGCCTTGCCGGCGGCGGCCTGCCGCTCGCCGACATGCGGGGTGCGTTGCCGCGCACCGGCGCGCCCCTGACCCTCCGCGCGGGGCGGGACATGGTGGCGTTCCTGCCGCCGCCCGCTGATGGCGGTCTGGCCGCCGCCGCCGCGTTCCAGGTGTTGCAGGAGAACCCGGCCAACCTCGCCGGGGCGCAGGCGCGGGCGCTCGGCACCGCCGCGCGCTGGCGGCAAGGCGGCGGCGACGCCCTGGCCGTGCTGGCCTCGGGCGCCTCGGCCGCCTCGGGCAAATCGCTGCCGCCCTTGCCGGCCTCGACCGGGTTCGCCGTGCTGGACCGCGAGGGCAACAGCGTCGCCTGCGCGGTCACGATGGGGAACCTGTTCGGCACCGGGCGGATCGCGCCGGGCACCGGCATCCTGCTCGGCGCGGCGCCGCGGCCCGGCGCCACGCCCCTGCTGGCCGCGGCCATGGCCTGGAACGCGAACCTTCGCGGCTTCCGCGCCGCGGTTACCGGCTCCGGCCAAGACGGCGCCGCGCTGGCCGTGGCGGCGGGGCTGAGCAACGCGCTAGGGTCGACCGCCGCCATGCCCGCGCCGGTGCCGGAGCCCGGCCGCGCGAATGCTATCGCCTGCAGCCGCTATCTGCCCGACAGCGAGGGCACCTGCACCTGGGCCACCGACCCGCGCGGGGCGGGGCTGGCGGCCAGCAGCAATTAACCGATGCTGAAGGTCGGGCGCGGCGCCCACGCGCCACCGTTCCTGGTGATGGACGTGATCGCCGCCGCCAACGCGCGACAGGCGTCCTTGCCGCCGGGCAGCCCGCACGTGATCCGCATGGAGGTCGGCCAGCCCGGCACCGGGGCGCCCGTCGGGGCCGTGGCCGCGGCCGCCGCCGCGCTGCACGGGCCGGACCCGCTGGGCTATACCGAGGCGCTCGGCCGCCCCTCGCTGCGCGCCCGCATCGCCGCGCACTATGCCGCCTGGTATGGCGCGGACGTGCCTGCCGCGCGCGTGGCCGTGACCATGGGCGCGAGCGGCGCCTTTCCGCTCGCCTTCCTCGCGGCCTTCGACCCCGGGGACCGGGTGGCCCTCGCCGCCCCATTCTACCCGCCATACGTTAACATCCTGACAGCGCTCGGGCTGATCCCCGTGGTGATCGAAACGGGCCCGGAAACCCGGTATCAACCGACGCTGGCGTTGCTGGACCGCCTGGACCCGCCGCCGGCCGGGCTCGTCATCGCCAGCCCCTGCAACCCGGCCGGCACCATGCTCGCGCCCTACGAGCTGCAAGCTATCGCCGGCTGGTGCGAGACGAACGGCGTCCGCCTGATCTCGGACGAGATCTACCACGGCCTGCATTACGCGCGACCGATCGCCACCGCGGCGGCATTCAGCGGCAGCGCGGTCGTGGTCAACAGCTTCTCCAAATATTTCAGCATGACCGGCTGGCGCGTCGGCTGGATGGTGCTGCCGCCGGACCTGGTGCGCCCGGTCGAATGCCTGGCGCAGAACCTGTTCATCTCCGCCTCGCATATCGCGCAGGTGGCGGCCGAGGCCGCGTTCGACTGCACGGCGGAGCTGGACGCCAACGTCGCCCGCTACCGCCGGTCGCGCGACCACCTTCTGCGGGCGCTGCCCGCGGCCGGGTTCCCGGACATCGCTGCGGCCGACGGCGCGTTCTATCTCTATGCGGATGTCGGCAACCGGACCAACGACAGCCAGGCCTTCTGCGCGCGCATGCTGGAAGAGGCCGGGGTCGCCGCCAGCCCCGGCGTCGATTTCGACCGCACCCGCGGCAGCCGCACCGTTCGGTTCAGCTATTGCGGGCCGGAAGCGGACATGGTCGAGGCAGCGTCCCGGCTGGCGCGGTGGTCGCCCTCCTAGAGCATGATCCGACCACACGGGATTACCCGTCGGATGAACATGCTCGTAAAAACAACGGCTAGAGCGCGAGCCGTGCGCCTGTCAGCACGGATCGTGCTCTAGTTCCGCTGTATCTGCCCGATGAACGCCCGCGTCCGCGGGTGCCGCGGGCGCTCGAAGATCTCGGCCGGCGTGCCCTGCTCCACGATGGCGCCGTCGGCCATGAACACCACCCGGTCGGCCGCGGCGCGGGCAAAGCCCATCTCGTGGCTGACCACCACCATCGTCATTCCTGCCTCGCGCAGTTCCCGCATGACGGACAGCACGCCGCCGACCAGTTCGGGGTCGAGCGCGCTGGTCGGCTCGTCGAACAGCATGACCCGCGGTTCCAGCGCGATGGCGCGGGCAATCGCCACCCGTTGCTGCTGCCCGCCGCTCAATTGGGCCGGCCGATGATCCGCCCGGTCGGCCAGGCCCACGCGGGCGAGCGCCGCATGGCCGGCCCGGTCGGCCTCCGCGCGCGACTTCCCGGCCACCTTGCGCAGTGCCAGCGTCACATTCCCCAGCGCCGTCATCCCCGGGTACAGATTGAACGACTGGAACACCATCCCGATGCGCCGCCGCGCCCGGTTCAGGTCGGTGCGCCGGTCCAGCAGGTCGGTTCCGTCCACCACGACGCTGCCGCTGTCGGGCTGCTCAAGCCGGTTCAGACAGCGCAACAGGGTCGATTTGCCGGAGCCGCTGGGCCCGATGATGAACACCAGCTCCCGCTCGGCGACCACCAGGTCGACCCCGCGCAGGACATGCAGGGCGCCGAAGCGCTTGTGGACGCCGCGCGCCTCGATCACTCTATTTGCAGGTGATCTCGTGCGGAGTGGGATCGTAGCCCGGCATATCGGGCACGCCGTAGCCCGGCTGCACCACCCGCTCCAGGTCATCGGCGGCCGGGGCGGCGCCGAACCACTTCTCGCTCAGCTTCGCCAGCGTGCCGTCCCGCTTCATGCATGACAGCACGTCCTGCACCTGGTTGCGGAGCGCCACGTTGTCCTTGCGGAAGGGCGCCGCCCAATGCGCCCGCGTGTCCGTCAGCGTCAGGTCGGCCACGAATTGCGGCGTCTTGCTGGCGGCGTATTTGACGACCGTGTTGCCCGCCAGGTTGGCGTAGGCCCGGCCGGAGATCACCGCCTGGATGGCATCCGCGTTGGTGTCGTAGGCCTGCACTTCGAAGCCAAGCTCGGCCGCTTTCTGCCGGGCCAGGGTCTCGTATGGCGTGCCTTTGTTCACGGTTACGACCCGTCCCTTCAAATCCTCCCAGCGCTTGATCCCCTCGGAGCCGCGGCGAATGCCGAACTGATAGGCCGTCCAAAGGTAGCCCTGGGTGAAGATCATGTTCTCCGCCCGCTCGCGCGTGACCGTGACGGGGGCGGCGAGGAAGTCGTAGCGGCCGGCGTTCATGGCCGGGATCAGGCCGCTGAAACTCGCGCTGTCGATGGTGATGTCCCGGCCAATCCGCCGCGCGACTTCAGTGAATAAATCCACGTTGAACCCCTCGACGCCGCCGCCGAGCCTCGGCATCGCATGCGGGGCATAGGTGCCGTCCACCGCGGTTCGCAGCGGTTGCGCACCGGCATGGGTCGCAAGCAACATCAGGCAGGCGGCGAGCAGGGCGCGCATGATTATCCTCGGCTAGAACGGACCCCAGCCTATACCTGGTCCGGGAACAAGGCCGCCAGACCTTCTTGCGTGGCGGCGCAGCGGCCGCGTTCGGTGATGAGACCTGTGAGCAGCCGGGCAGGGGTGACGTCGAAGGCCGGGTTGGCGGCCGGGCTGCTGGTCGGCACGACGCGTACCGTGGTCACGACGCCATCGAGGCCCCGCCCGGTGATCGTGGTTACCTCCGAAGCGTCCCGCTCCTCGATCGGGATCTCCGCAACGCCGTCGCCCAGCGACCAATCGATGGTGCTGGAGGGGGCGGCTACCCAAAACGGCACATCATTGTCGCGGGCGGCGAGGGCTTTGAGGTAGGTGCCGATCTTGTTGGCAGCATCGCCGGTCCGGCTCACCCGGTCGGCGCCGACGATGGCCATGTCCACCCGGCCGTGCTGCATGAGGTGCCCCCCCGCGTTGTCCGAGATGACGGTATGCGGCACGCCGTGCTTGCCCAGTTCCCACGCCGTCAAAAAGGCGCCCTGGTTGCGCGGCCGCGTCTCGTCCACCCAGACATGGACCGGCAGCCCGGCGTCGTGGGCGCAGTAGATGGGCGCGAGTGCCGTCCCCCAATCGACGGTCGCGAGCCATCCGGCGTTGCAGTGTGTCAGCACATTGACGGCTTGCCCCGGCTTGCTGCTTGCGATCTGGTCGATGATTGCATGGCCATGCCGGCCGATCTCGGCATTCCGTGCGACATCTTCGTCCGCGATCAGCGCCGCTTCCGCATAGGCCGCGGCCACGCGATCGGCCGCGGCGGTGTTCCGCAAGCGGGTAAGCATGCGGTCTAACGACCAGCGCAGGTTAACCGCCGTGGGCCTCGTCGCAGCGAGTTGGTCGGCCGCACGCTCCATGGCATCCGTGCCCGCATCAACGCGCAGCGCCAGGGCCAAGCCGTAGGCAGCCATGGCGCCGATCAAGGGTGCACCGCGAACCTGCATGCCGCGGATCGCATGCGTCGCCTGGCGTAGGTTGGTCAGCCGAAGCAGTTCGAGCGTCCACGGCAGCTTGGTCTGGTCGATCACCCGGACCGACCATCCGTCCGAGTGGTCGAGCCAGATGGTGCGATAAGCCGTTCCGTCGATCTTCATCCAGCGTCCCCATCCATCCGGCAAGCCGGATTATGCGATGGGACAACGCACGATGCTAACCCTCGAAGTCCGGCGGGTTCAACAAACGTAGGATCGCGTCCGAGGGCGGTTCCTTCAGCAACGGACCATATTGCTCCATTAGGCTGCGCTTCAGCCATAGGTCGAACGGGGTTGGAGCTTCCGGCCGCAATATCGCCTCCTTTTCCTGATCCGAGTCCATACTGTGCCAATGCACGGAGACGACTGTGGTTGCGCGGCGTCAAGTACCCGTGTTCAAGCGTCCCGCATGCCCGTTCAGGACCGCGCACCGGCGAGCACCATGCGCGCCAGGTGCGACCCAAGACAGGCATGTAGGACCTCGACCACCCGCTTGCGATCGCTCTTCGCCGTCCGCTCCAGGTCGATCTGACCATCGTTCGCCCAAGCTCGCATTAGGTCGAACCGGCGGAACAGCAGCACGCCAGGCATGGAGGCGAGTTGCTGGAAGGCCTGCTCATAGGGTTCGAGGTTGCTGTTCGTTTGTAGGAAGCGGCTGAACTGCGGATCAATCAGGACAAGATCGGCTTGGGCTTGCTGCACGACCTCAGCGCCTTCGGACAACAACTGCGCGAATTCACCAGGAGGCGTGTTCCGCACCGCCTCGACCGTGCCGGTTTGCCAAATTACGAGTTGATACGAGCGTTCGGCAAGGGAGCTGCGGATCAACGAAAGCATTTCCGCCGCGGTCAACCCACGTCCGCCTCGGACCGTCAATCGAACGTCGACGCCGGGCACTGCGACCTGCAAGGCCTTGGCCATTTGTCGCGGAAACGCCCGCTCGCTCGGCTCGCCGGTGATCATCTGCGACGGCGGCGCGCTTCCAGGCTGCCCGACGCTGACGGCCTGGTCGGTCGTCGTGACCGGCATCAGGCTGGCCTCGGGACCGAACAGCGTTGCGGACCCGACGGCCAACACGTTGAACTCAGCGCCCGGCTTGAGCGCGGTTGCAACCCGGGGAAGCGACGTAATTACGCCGGCAACGTCGTCCGCGGCCTCACATAGGTTTCGCGGCGCGGCCGCGCCTGCACCGCCCGAGCCAACGACACACCCCCATAGCAAGCTGAAGAGGACAAGCAGCTTTCTCATATCACACCTGCGCTACCAGCATGCTTTGCCGCGGGCAAGGCCGTCCGTGCGACAACGCCCTTCTGTCGATACCAAGCTGCCAATGCTCCCACCCCCACGAGTGCCGTCGAACCCATGATGTTGACAAAGGCCTGCATCGTCCAGTCCGGCCGCTCCTCCATGGCCAGGCGAGCCAAGAACGAAAGAAAGATGCCGGCGCAGAACACAGGTAACGAATGTTGGCCGCAGAGCACGAACGACTTTGCGGCCCGGCTGCGCAGCCAAGTTGCGCCGGCCGGAACCAGCCGTGCCGTGAGCCACGCCAATGCCAAGATCGACAAGAGCCGCATCGGGTGCAGCCCCTCCTTGTCGACGGACAGCAATACCCGGGCAACCGCCGCGGGCATTCGGGCCTCCACTTCCGGGTAAGGCCAGACAAGCCACAGCAGCATGAGGCCGGCCGTCACGACCAAAGTGGCGGCTGCGTCGTAGGCCCATTTCGGCCCCGGGAGCGACACGCCCTGATACGAAGAAACGGCACCGATGACAAAGAGGAATTGCCATGCGAAGGGATTGAAGTACCAGCCGCCGCCGGTCCAGGACGCGAGATTGAACCCGGTGATCCTCGCTGCAAGGTAACCCGAGAACGACGCTGCGAGCAGCACGAAGGGGTGGCGCAGCAGCGGCAATGCAACCGCGAACATCCCAAGCAGGGCCACATACATTGGCAAGATGTTGAGATACGCCGGCTGGAAGCTTAGTAGCAGAGCCTCGAGCATCGCGCGGTATGGCGCCTCGGCCAGAACGTCGATGTGGATCTCCTCTAGGTAGTCGGACCGGTCCAGGGCAGTCGCGGAATAGGAGACCTGGGCGCTGAAGACTACAAACAGGAAGATATGAGCGACATACAGCACACCGGCCCGGCGCAGCACGTCCGCGCCTGCGAACAACCAGCCATGACGGTTCATGCTTCGGCCATACGCGATCCCGGCGGCATACCCTGCGAGCAGCACGAAGATCTCTGTCGCATCGCACAGAGCGAAGTTTCGGAGGCTGAACTGGGCGACCCAGTTGGAGGGAATGTGGTCGACAAAAATCCACCACAAGGCCACGCCGCGGAACAGATCCACCCGCAAATCGCGGTTGGCGCCAATCAAAACCATGCCGCCTCCTGCGCGTCTGTTGCCGGCGGTATGACATGTGCGGATGACCAGCGTACTTCACAGATGCGCGGCAATCCGTTCCGCATCGGCTCCGGCGATGCTGCTCGGATGCCGCGTCAGTAGGAGCGCCTGACGGCGGATCGCTTCCGGCACGCGCTGATCGCGCCGGACCAGTCCGGCTACTGCTGGCGCGCGCCCTAAGAAGCTCGCACAAGCCCGCGTCAGAGTGCTGGCGGTACGATCTCCCGCAGCCTGGGTTGCGACCTGGTTGACGACCAGACGCGCATCTCCGCCGGGTCGGTCCGTTGCGTAAAGTTCAGCGTGGCATAGGCGTCCGTCAAGCTGGTCGGCTCGTCTGTTGCCACGACCAGCAGCGTGTCGGCACAGGCAGCCATTCGTCGTGCCGAGCGGTCTAGGCCGGCGCCCAGGTCCAGCAGAACGTGATCGTAGCGAGTTCCAAGCTCGGCGAGTTTCGCGAGCAGTGACTCCAGCAGCTTGGGCTCCAGCGTGGATAACGCGCGGGAACCGGACCGGCCCGCAAGGACATCGAACCCGCCCGCGGCGAACGACGATACAGCGTTCGCCATCGAGACCTGGCCCGAGAGAACAGAGCCGAGATCGTGCTCCGGCATGAGACCGAGTTGGATGTCGACGTTGGCCAGGCCGAAATCGCCATCGAACAAGAGCACGCGGTGGCCACGGCGGGCGAGGGCATGCGCCAAGGTGATGGCGAACCAAGTTTTGCCGACGCCTCCTTTGCCGGAGGCGATTGAAACAAACCGTGGCGGGGACTGCGTCATTGCAAACGCCTCTGACTTCCCTCTTCAGCGCGTGAGTCGCGCATGGTTGAGGGCGGGACCGGCATGCTCCGCCATCGCGCGGGAGCGAACTGCAACGCGGTGATTTCGGTCTCTGCCTTCAATCCCGTGAGCTCCGGTGTTGCATCGACACGTTGAGCAAGGAACTCCGGGGAACCCGCCCGCGCTTTGGTCAGTCTCTATACAAAACGCTGGGGGATCGAGTGCGCGTTTCGCGATACCAAGGACCTGCGCTTCGGCATGGGGATGGGATCGATGCACGTCCGCACCCCCGATCGGCGCGACCGCCTGTGGTTGACCAACGCGTTCGCGGTCGTGCTGCTGACCCTATTCGGTGCGGCCGGGGAGGCGCTCGGCTATGACCGGCACCTCGATCCAACACCACCAAGCGGCGCACCCACTCGCTGTTTCGTCAGGGCAGCATGCTCTACGAACTCATCCCCACCATGCCGATACCGCGACTACGGCCGTTGATCAAACAGTTCGCACAAATGCTGGCGGCACAGCCGGTCTTTGGCGACATGTTCGGTGCAATTTAAGAATGAGGGGAGTCTTGAGGGATTGACCCGGATTCGTGGACAACCCGAACGCTTTCGCGAGAGGTGTCGCCATGCCGAGAACCCATGTTCCGTATTCCCCTGAGTTCCGCCGCCAGATGGTCGATTTGGTCCGTGCCGGGCGCGATCCCGGCGATCTCGCCCGCGAGTTCGAGCCGACCGCGCAGTCGATCCGCAACTGGATCGTGCAGGCTGACACGAAAGCGGGCCGACGGGAGGAGGGGCTGCCGGGCCTGAGTGCTGCGGGCCGGGATGAGTTGTCTCGGCTGCGGCGGGAGAAGAAGCAACTCCGCGTCGAGCGGGATATCTCGTCAAAAGCCGCGGCCTGGTTTGCACGGGAGACCGGCGCAGTGTCGTCCGGCTCTTCCGGTTCATGAGCGTGAACCAGGCCTGTTTCCCGGTTGCCACCATGGCGCGCGTGCTCGCGCGCTTCGCTTGCGAGCGTGCTCGGCGTGTCCAAGGCTGGTTTCGATGCGTGGCGGCATCGTCCGCCGTCCCTCCATGCCGTTGCCGACGCGGCGCTGCTGAGACGGGTCCGGACCGTGCACGCCAGCGCGCGCCAGACCTACGGCGCACCCCGCATCCACGCCGATCTGCGGATACGGGGCGCTCGGCACGGTCGCCAACGGATTGCAAGGCTGATGCGCGGGGGCCGGACTGGTTGGCGCGAGCCACCGGCATGGAGGGTCCGACGACGACCCGTCGCGACAAGGACGCCCGTCTCGCGCCGGACATGGTCGATCGCAACTTCACGGCGTCTGGGCCGGATCAGCTCTGGGTGGCCGACATCACGTATGTGCCGACAGCGGCGGGGACTCCTGTACCTCGCCGTCGTGCTCGACACGTAGAGCCGTAAAATCGTGGGTTGGTCGATGGCGAACCACCTGCGGGCCGAGTTGGTGCTGGACGCGATGGAGGCGGCGGTGGGTCAACGCCGTCCCAAGGACGTCATTCATCATAGCGATCAGGGCAGCCAACTTGGGTTCAGTTAGTCGTCGCAACAGTAGGCTGAGCGGATCGTAGAGCCTGGTTAAACATCTCGGCAGGCGTTCGCCAGCCAAGCGTCTTCCGTGGCCTGGTATTGAGCGCCGTGGCCACGGCAGCCAGTTCGTCCGCGCTGTGCATGCACAGGTCGGTCCCTTTCGGGAAATACTGCCGCAGCAGCCCGTTGGTGTTCTCGTTGGTGCCGCGCTGCCAGGGGCTGTGCGGATCACAGAAGTAGACGCGCAGCCCAGTGTCGATTGTCAGTTGGGGGTGCTGCGCCATCTCCGTCCCTTGATCCCAGGTCAGCGACAGCCGGAGCAGCTCGGGCAAGGTGGTGATCGTGCGCGCCATGGCGTCGCGCACCGCCTCGGCCCCATGTCCGGCGAGCGCGGGTCCGGCGAGCGCGGGTCCGTTCTTCATGCGGGGTCCGCAGCCATGCTCAGGCATGCGGGGCAGGTGCAGCAGCATCGTCAACCGCGTCGTGCGCTCCACCAGCGTGCCGATGGCCGAACTGCCCAGGCCGAGAATGAGATCCCACGCACCAAAGTAGCGTATCGAGGCAGCCAAAGATCCCGTGATGTGCTCGATGCCGACCGGGTCCGTGTAGCATCCGGCTTCAAACGTGGTTCCTTCGGCAGCGCGGGCGGCTTGCACAGATGTTACCTCGCCACGCCCCAATGCATGGGCCAAACCGTCGAGGATTTCAGGCACATTGGCGTAAGCGCGAACGATAGGAGGCCCGGCGAGTGATCCTGCCAAGTAGCAATACTGACAGTGCGCCGGGCAGCCCTCCGCGAAGTCGAACCGCCAATCGGCGCTGGGCGGAATAGGCTGCAGCTTGCGGCGGCTCGGGGACGCGGTCACCACAGCCAGGGTGGATTTCGCATCTGCATATCGCTGCGGCAGGCCCGAAAGGCGATCGGTGGCCAAGCGCACAACCTCTGCGCCCAAGTCGCTGGCCCTCTCGACCATCGCGGGCGCCGTGCGGCAGGGATAGCGCAGATGGAGTGACCAGCACACGCTTCGGTCGCCATAGCTTCGGGGCCAGCCGGGACAGCATCTATCCGCATGCGCTGAATGTGGTGATTGGGCGAAGCCTGGCTAGATTGTGCCGATGGTCCGGATGCGAGCGCGCGGGAAGATCTCAGTTTGCGCCAACACTGGGGTCGCGGGGCGCAGTCGTTCCACGATCGCGCGGACGTGTGATCGCCCAGCGCTCGAGCATAGGAGGACCGCCGCTTCGCCGCCGGCCGTTGCTGTCTCGAATGCGGTTCTCCCGCACTTTGCGTGCTGTCGGGCGTCATGCAGGGTGGAGGACTCGGGCGCGGAGGAGTTTGAACCCAGCGCGGCCATACATCGTCCGCTTGAGCATCTTCAGCCGATTGACCTGGC
>JAABUK010006095.1_pt1 | contig 18259 bp, 11 predicted proteins | sample 5559141 | NCBI WGS metagenome assembly JAABUK01 (sample SAMN10711869, study PRJNA513367) | rock metagenome | isolation source: Antarctica rocks | place: Antarctica: Victoria Land, Pudding Butte nord | collected 2016-01-03 | reverse complement strand
AATTCATATTTATAATTCGCGTAAAATAATGACATTTCGGTCACTGTTGATGCACTATTATACGCGAACTGCGCCAACAATAGAAGTATTATTTAATTATTCTGGCGATAGTTCACGTAATATTGTAAATATTATTTCAGTATCTGATTAATTCTTTCAGTTTGTTTATTTATCTACAAATAATAGATGATTAATAGTTTATACTTAGTCTTAAGCTGATTTATTAATAATTTTCAAAATTTAAAAGTAAATAGTTTATCTTAATTGAAGAGGATTTCCGCTAATATATCGTGATTTGCGAATATTATTCGCAAAAATGTGTAGATCAGATCTTCCGCATTAAATACTTCTAAATAGTTGATGAAGTATACGTACTTTATTAATCTATTAATAATAATCAAAATGCTATTATAGCTGATATTTATTATTAGATTTTTGAATAAGAATAACTTAATAATGAAGTTCAATATTATAGATTTCTAGACTTCTTCTAATATCTTTAATGACTATATCTTCTTATATGATTTATATCGGAAGTGCTTTGTTTTTTAATAGATATTATAATTGATAATTTACTATTAAACTGCTTTGTTTATTTTAAAAAAATAGTAAAATCTGAAAATGTGTTTCAGAGTTTTTTCTATTTCTTAATACTTATAAGGAGTTTCCTTATAATATTATCGAAGAATTATCTTTTTAACTTAATTCGTGATATATATCAGTCTCTTATATAGAATCAGCTCGCTGTTTTATTATTGAAAGACTGGATATTTTTCGGAGTTCTTTCAAATTTTATGAGATAAATAATTATTTAAATATAATCTGATAATTCGGTATTTCTAATTTTGATTAGAGATTTGAAATATTGAAGTGATTATAGTGTGATTATATATTATAAACCCGTCTGAGTTCTTACATAGAATTAATTGTAAAGCGGATTTGATATTTTAAGTGTGATCTGCTTAATAGCTTAAAGCATCGACTTTAATATTATTATTTTCTTTTTAATAGAATATTTTAAAGTTGTATATTAATAATAGCTCAGATTATTATATCTGATATCTATTTAACATCTTAATAATAATGAAGTATAACAGATTTTTATAATCTGTGTAAACTTTTATAGAGTACTTAAATTCTTCTAAGTATACTCATTATTTACTAAACATGATGATTATAACTAGAAGTTTCTTATTATAAATCTCATAATTAAGTTTCGCAGAAATTATTTTTCTAGAATAGAAGATAACGAGCCTTAATTGTTTTTCATTGTTAGATTGACTTATATATATATTAATAATATAGTCTGATATATTTATTTTAAGTATAATCTATCTCTCAGAATTAAATGTTATGAGAATAAGAGCTGTTATGAATTTCTATTTCAGCTTCTGAAACAAAGACTCTGCTTCTGTTTCTCAGATAAAGAATACTTTCTTTCTAGTTATTTATATTAATAAGATAATTATTTTTGAGTAACTTATAATGAATCTTTAATAGAAGTTAATGAATTTGAGAAATAATTATAATTTCTTTACTAATATAGATTGCGGTTATTTAAGTATAATTATAATCTTAAATTTATTCATCTGAATTCTTATAATTATTAGAATAAATCTAAGAAACTTAACACTTTACTTATAAAACTTATATTTCTTGATCTTTATTAACAGATTTTTTATTTAAAGAGCGCGAAGTATCTTTCGAACATGTTTAATATATTATTCTTTAGTTTTAGAGTATATAAGAATATTATTAAAATAGATAACACAGAACTGATCTAGATATTCTTTAAGAATATTATTTATTAGAGATTAAAAGAAGATTGAGACGTTTATTAATTTAAATAATATGATTAGATACTCGTAATGATTATAATAAGTTCGGAATACTATTTTTTATTTCTCTTCTTTTTTCATTCTCACCAAATTATACGCTCTTTATAGATTAAGCATTATAAACTACTTAGCTTTATAAATATAATTATGTAATTTAGAAATAAGAGATAATATGTAATGATTTTTTATGATTATGTTATTTAGTTGTTGATAGTTAATATATAAACGCATTTCTTTATTTAACTTCAAAATGAACAGAACTGAGTATTCTATAAATAAAGTTAAGAGTTAAATAAACTCTTTTTTTTAATTCTTATTAAGATATTCTTGTAGAATCTTAAGTTCTTTCTTAGAAAGAGAATAAATAAATTTATATATAAGTTTCTTACTAAGTTCTAACGGAATTTCGTGATTTTAAAATTAATGTTTAGATAATATAGATATACTTTTATTCTTAATAAATAAATATTTAAATTCGTTATATTTAAATGAATACTTAAAAGGTTTTTCTGTTATTTCTACTAAGCATCTGTTATCAGATTTTACTTATATTATTTTAGTGAATGATACTGTTATTATAATTATTTCGCAGATATAGTTAGAAAAGCTGATAGTTTATTGTTTTCAACTTACTTTCAAATCGTGAGTTTCTAATTATGAAATTCTTAGAATAATATTATATTTAATTTTTATAATATTCAATATTATCTTTTTGATGTGTTATTATATAATTAGATTGAGCGGATAAGTCTTTATCTTAACTCACTCTTAATTTTGCTTTATAAAGCTTTCATCTGCTAATATTAAGCAATAGAATTTGTTCTTTTTTCGAATTAGTAGACGTGAGCAAGTTATATACGTTAAAGAAGCGTAGTTTTCAATGACTTTAGAATTTATTATAATCTTAACTTTTTATTATTTTATATTCTCTTGTAAGATTATATATTATATATAATTAGTATTAATTACTACTAATTTTTAAAACTCGAGATTAAATTCTTTGTTAAGTCTTGAATGTAAAGAATCTTCTTGTTTTTTAACTCTTTAAATTAATAATTCTGAAAATAAGTATATTCTTTTCTTGTAAAGTAATAATCAAGATTATTATATAGAAAGTGTGTGTATGACTTGTAAGAAGTGTAATACTCTTTATCGCAAATCACTCTTATTATCTCTAATTCTTTAGATTCTCTAATTTGCGTTATACTTACACTTTATATTTCTTTGAGATAAGCGGAGATATTAATCTTATATAAGTTGACTGCTTCTTAAATATTATTATCTTAATAATAATGAATTTATTTCTAATTTCAATTTAAATAATCTTCTGTGTAATATATTCTTAATCATAATTTTGACTTAATTCTTTAGAATATCTTTTCGAGTATATATATCTTATATTAATATTAAGATTTCAACTCGCAATCTATATTTATACATAACGCTAACTTTTAGAACTTAATAATTATTTTCATATAATTCTTATTATACTTAAGATTACTTAATACTCACTTCTAAGATACTTTAAAGATAACGCTCAATAATTATCTCGTCTTCTTCTATTTAAATTTCTTAAGATATTATTCTAAGCTGTTCTTGTCTGATCTGTAAATAACACATTAATCATTATAATAAACAGTTCAGAATAAGTAGATGTGAAATGATTCTATGAGTTTTTAATCGCGAATCTATTTAAGTGGTTTAACAATTATTTCTGATATTGATGTTTTGATATCAGCGCAGCTGATATTTTATATATTATTTAATTTATTTATTTTCTATTTCGCCGATTCTTCTGAGATCGCGTGCAACTATTATTTATTAAAATAATTATTAACTCAATATTCCGATTTCTTATAATAGAGATATAAGTTCTTTTTCATTCACTTCTCTTACTAAATTAAAGAGAGTTTATCTTAATTAAATTTCTTTTTAAACTTTCTCTAATTTATAATATTTAAATTCATTTCTTGAAAGTATTAAACTTATTTGAATTAATGTTCTTTCTTTTAATACTTACTTAAGATAAATATTTAAGTGCGTTTTTATTCTTTTTTCATCTATCTTTTATATAAACGATTATTTATCTTAATAGATATATTAACTAAACTTTCTAATTTATCTAGTCTCTTAATTTAAGTCAGCTCATTCTTAATCAAATTCTTCAGTTCTAAATAATATTTTATTATAAGCGCTATATTATCTCACTTAATTTATAATGTGATCTGCTGAAACTTGAATATATACTCTATTACTGAGTCTGTTTATCGGAGTTTCTGAATCTCTTATTTAGCAGTTTGTTCTTCGTTTACTTCTTTATACATTCGTCTGATACACTTCTTAAAGTAAGAATAGCTGGCGAAGATTCTTTTTATTTTCTCTTTCTTATCTTCGACCGACTTTTTTAAGTAATCTATTAAATGAGATTTAAATTAATTAAAGACTTCATTTCTAAGATAAGTGACTGTGAACATTATCTTAACTTCAATCGTTTTTAATTTTTGAGTGTTAAATTAAATATATATATTAATTTAAATTAAAAAGATCCGAAGTTTCTTTCTATCTTTATAAAACGTGTTAAAGATATTAACTTTTAAGAAGATGTGATCTATATCAGCGATCTCTTCTTAAGATTATTTTTATTTAAAGTGTGATATATTTATTTTGATAATTTCTATTATAATAAAGTGACTGATATTCGATAATAGATAATTAAAGTGTTAAGAATTGTTAAGACTAGTTATAGCAAGATTTAAATATTAGAGAGTTATAAATAGAAATCACTGTTCTCATATAGAAGAGTTAAGAGTAGAATGTAATTGATAATATAAGTTAATTATAAAAGAAGAATAGAATTATAGAATTATAGAATATAGCATTATTTATATACTTAAGAGAAATCATTACTCACGACTGCTTACTCGTGAGTCTGAATGAGCACTGGCTGGTTGCTCACGACTACTTACTCGTGAGTCTGAGTGAGCATTGGCTGATTGCTCACGACTGCTCACTCATAAGCCTGAATGAGCACTGACTTGGCGCTAAGTCTTAAGTCACGTGACCCGACTAATCTTCCTGTTCCGGAAGGTTTCGTAATAATGAGATAGATCAGATTTTGCGTTTATAAGAGTCTTAATAAACATTTTTCAGCTTAAAAAGTGTTTAGATATACAATTATTAAGATAGCTTACTACTTTGAAAATTTCAGATTATAGATTATTTAGCAGAGAGCTTATTATTTATATATAGTGAGCTTTTTATATAATCATCTTTCTAAAATGCTTAATAGAGTTATTTTAAGTCTGAGTAGCTAATGCTGAGTGTTCTATAATAATTTCTCTTTCTGTGATTAATTCATTATATTTATAATCTAAAGAGATCTCTTTATTAATTTGAAAATAGTGAATTTCTTATTTATATTAAGTCTTCGTTATATTAAGAAATTCGATGACTATTTTAACGCTCTGCGACTTTTTTGTGTGTGTATATACAAAATTCATGTCAGTAAAATAATAATAAAAGTGACTGACCCATTTTTTATTATTATAAATTATTAATAGCTGAATTAAATTATATAAGACGCGGGTAAGAGACTTATTTACAGAATCTTTCTTATCAGATCTTCTTAATATTATTTCTGTTATCTTGCTTAACACACAGATTTCGCAAATTATAAATAATATTAAATTTATAATAATAACATTTATAGCGCTATTTTAAAGATAAGAGATAATATCTTGCTCTAAATAACTTATTATGATGTGTTATTAAGTAGCTGATATTTCTATATCTACTTATAAAGCTGTACTTAACGCGAAATTCAATATAAAGATTTTAAGAAAGTTATATTCAAGTACTTAATAAGATTTAATTCATTATACATTATAGAAGATCTTCTCGTTACTCTAATAATATAGTCTTTGTTTTTCTGTATTTTAGTGAACTTCTTTTAATATAAATCTGTGTAGAGAGATTATATTTATAAAGAAATTAGAGGCAAGAATCATCTTAAGAAGAATTATTATCTTCGGATTTATAGATATTTAAATGAAGATATCTATACTCTTAAACGCCTTAATAGAATAGACTGTTTTACCTACTATTAACTTATCATTCTCAGTAGTTATACACTTGAATTTAAATCTTAATGAATTATTGCAGATATAAGAATTTGTCTCTGAATCTAATATTCAGATATCTTGTAGCTTATAACTATTTTAATCTACTGCAAAGCGATTATTTTTGTAGATATCTTTATATCTGAGCGTTTTTTCTCTTCTTGAGATTTTAACGCGGAATTCTGATTTTTTTTATTCTTAAAATAAGCTCTTTTTCGCTTTATTTTTATTATTCTTCTAATTCTTTTACTTTAAGCAATTTTATTATCTACAGTCTTCTGTATTTCTATATTTAAGACTTATTTAGCTGATCTATTCTGTTTAATTATATAAAAATAGAAGAAGTAGAAGTGAATTTCAAAGCAGAGATAGAGTTTAGAAGATAGAGACGTTGATTTTTCAGATAATTAAGTGATAATCTTAATAGAATCTTCTTACAATATTATAAAAGCTGTATAAGAGGGCGCCTTAAATTCTATTCTATTAATCTGAATATGATTCCGAAATAACTTAATTAAATTGAATAGAGTTAGTATATTCATCTTTTTTTTAATTTTCTTCTTTAGATATAGCTTATAAAAGCTTATAAATATTGAGTCAACTTCTTTAATAACTCTAATTAAATTATATAGAGAATATTCATTTTGAATCTCTAAAAGATTAACTCTTTTAATATCTATATATATCTTTTCTTATTATTGAAGTTATTTCTTATATTGTTAATTTTTTAAAGTCTTTTTTAGATCTAGATATAATTAAGATAGCTCTAATTATCTTACTCTATTTATTAGAGTAAGCCTTTTTTGTAAAGTCTTAAGAATATTATATATAATATCGAGACCTATTATAAAGATTAAATTTAAACGCGAAATGATTTTCATAATAAACTTTTATAAATCGCTCAATATAGCTTATTTCTTCTTATAATTAAAGAGCTTATTCTTATATTTCTTTCGAAGAAGCTTATATATCTCTATTTAATCTTTATTTAGCTTAGTAATTAATATAATTATTAGATTAACGTTTTTAGAAGTTAGATTAAATGACTTTTTAAGAATAATTGAATCTTTCTCCGAATTCACGTTAATATATAATAATATATCGTCATTCTATGCTTATTTTTAGATTATAAATAGTTATTCATCTCAATTCTTTAGAGAATCGAGAATAATCGTTGTACAGGTGATTAAGAATAAAGAAGAGAACATTCTGTTGTTAATATTTGAGTTAATTGAACGGAGAATATGGATACTCAGTATTGGTTGTAGAATAGCAGACCCGGGCTCATAACTGTCAGACAAATTGAAGGCTGAATAGCTCGTAGAATGTCTGTAGAATTGATGGAATTGACTGTCTAAATCTATGTAGAATCGCGTCTTGAATGAGTGTTATATACTCAAGAAAAACGCTCGAAATAGCCTGTTGGACAGGGCGGTTGGACAGGGCGCAGGCTAGCCGAAACCTGTCCAATGGACGCCCTGAGACCTAGGCTGTTTGACAATATGTAATGTGAGTTGAGAAACGCCAAGGGTGACTGAAATGCCCGATAGACGTGTGGCCAGATTTTGTGGTCTTCGCGCCAAAAGCAGTCGCAACGAATGGAATGGGGGCAAATGCGCAGCGCATGGGCTACGCTTTCATGGGGATCGTCTTCAAAGAAGAAAGTACACGACCGTAACTCTGAAGCACTGCAGACACCCTAAAGTACGACTAGTCTTTGTGACAGCAGGTGTAGATTGCCACTTATTTGGGCCAGAAAAGCAAATCAATTCATGAAACGAGATCGGGGCGAGGTCTGCGCGGCAATGATCCAGCGACAAAGAGTCTCGCAGGCTCGGACCCGGAGGCAGGAGTATCTCCACGCTCATTTGAAAGCGGAGGGTATAGTCATAATCGGTTAAGGACTGGAAGACGATGCTGAAGCTCCCACAATCAAATCTTGAAGCAAGAGTCCTCCTTTGAGGCGTTCTGCGAAGTATTCGGTGGAAGCCATCATGGAAGACGAAGCGCCAGATAATACATGGGGGGAGAAGCGGGCGGAAATCATAGACTTAACCTAACATCCGCCCTCTCTGGCAATCAGGTTGTGAGAGACTCGCGAATGAAATGGGTAGACGTGAGCAGATTTTGTATCGAAGAGACGACTGGCTTCACTCTTCTCCGTTTTCTCCGTCTCTGTGTGAATACAATCTGCTACTTCGATAGCCCACTGGGTGTTGTTCTCGACCCATCCTTCATCTGCGTCGTCAAGTGCTTCGGAGTATTTGCTGTCCATCTTCGCATTGTTAGCAGTATGCAGGAGTCTATGCGTCCACAAGTCGGGACGGTCCGGTTGGGCGAAAAGATCATCCCTCCAAGCCGTGTTTCAAGGTCTGGTGGGACCATTGAATCCTGTTGAGTTCTTCTTGTCACTCATCAGCAGTATGGCTCCGATCGTTGGAGTACGGCCAGTCAATCCAGAACTGTGAGCATCATATTTGATCTGCCCCTTTCCACGCCATACCTCGATCGATCGGTTCCTACCAAAGGTCCAACGTAGAGCCGAGGCCACTATCATCGAGAAGATGAGACAGACGCCATCCCAGCCTTTCTGTGTTGCTAAACAAAGTTATGAAAGAACGAACGTAGAAGGGCAATAGTCATAAGCTAAATAGAATATAAATAATAAGTAAGAAATCATAGAAGCTGAGCTGAGCCTATAACATCAAGCTAGCTATATTAAAGCAGTAGTGGTTATAGATTTATAAGGACAACTCAATTGAATAGCAAATTGACAGTATTTATACACAACAAAAACGTAAAGGGGTCAACAAAGGATGTAGTTCCGGAACCCAGACACTGCCACTACGGATGCCTGTACAGTTGTTAAGCTCCTCCTTCCCTAGCCCCGCGAGCACGCTTCGCCACCTTCCCTAGACGCTCTACAATGTCGTCCAAAAAGTCACCAGAGCCCCAGCTGATCACATTGTCCACTGCTGTAAGGAACCTCAAGACTTCATCCCGAAGCAACGCGTGCCATGTCTTCAATATGCTCATGTTAAACATACGGACACCGTTCTCTACCGTAGTATAATGCGCCCAGAGCTCGTGGGAGGGCCCCTCGGTGCAGATAGAGAATACCAGAGGATGGGCCTCCTCAGTCTGGGATCCTGAAGAGACGTCAGCGCGATGAGCGAGATCGGCAAGATCATGCAGGATTTTGAGAGCGCAGGCTCCGGAAACGGCGGCTTGATTCTGTGCATCAAATACGGTCTTGCCGGTTGCGTATGATTTGCCCTCGACAATCAAGAACGGGAATCGGATTTTAAGTGCTCGTTGTGTGGGCTCGGAAGAAAGTACTGGTTCGTACTGTCCATTCCGATAAGTCATTTGCTGTTGAAGGTGTTGCAGGAATTCCCCCGCCTCAGTGCTATGTACTTCTAACTTTTGAACGAGTACGGTGTTACGAATGCCAGTTGTAACATCCGGACGAGGTGTCTTGACAAGAGAGCTGCCCTTTCCTGGGTTCGCTTGTGACCCCGCTTGTGACAAAGGAGGTGGAGGTGGCGGCATGACTTCATTGCGCAGTGCCTTTTTGGAGAATTAGCCATCGTCTGGTGGGGGTAAGAGAAGCGTATAAAGAAACGTACTCTGTCTGTGACGTTCATGTTGCCTATAGTAGCGGATTCGGAGGTATGAGGGGAAGGGTATTTCGCGTCTGCCAGCTGTTGCGTTCTCAGAGGGGCGGTGGGGTCGTCAAATCCATGTTGGGCCTCGTTTAAAAAGCTCAGGTCCCAGGAGGGCGTTTTCATGCGGGGCTTAAGGCTTAGTCGCCAATCTAAAGATAAGGTGAGGACAACGAAATGACTCGAGAAGGAGCTTGGAGCATTATACCTGCTTTCCTTGGGAATGCGAGACGCCCAAGATCGTCCATAGAAGAAATGGCCTGATAGAAAGGTTCAACACAGTCATCTTCCCCAGCCGCTGCATCAAGGACAACTGCGAAATCGTCGCATAGCTTTCCCCCAATATTGGCTAGGGATTTCTCCCTCTCTGGAGAAGACTTTTTGACGATGGCGTCAATATTTTCTTGAATTTCCTTCGGGGGAGGCCGACTCCTGATGCGTATTCCAGCGTTGTCGAGAATGACCCAGCGATAATTGGCTGAGGTGTTTGATGATTTCTGAGAGTGTAGCGAATCGGTTGCTAGATTTGTTGAATGCTGCGACGCAGTCCGTGACTGTCCTCGGTCCGTTGTCTTTCTCTTACGCCTTTCCCTTCCAGAAGATCCAGAAGGTCCAGAAGGATTCGATGCGTCGTCCATACAGCCTGGTTGGGAGTCTTGGTAGTCGTCGTCCATCCCTAGGAGTCTGTCATGCGTTCGCAAGTTCTTCTCGCTTAGAGGCCTCCTGGCACCTTCACCGGTTATTTGCTCCGAGACAGCTTGTGGAGCTGTTCGTCGTCGCTTTCCCGGGCGCTCGTTCTCGGGATCGTGCAGTCGCTTCTGCCGTCTGGTCCACGGGGCGTCGGAGAGGTCTGGGGTGGGCTCGAAGGGATCTTGGAAGCGTTCGGGTAGGACAGCGCGGCCAGTTGGCGTGTTGGGAGAGCCCTTTGCTTGCAAGCGGGCACTTAGGCGAAGGGTGGGAGGCTTTCTGGTCTTCTGTATGCCCCGGGAAGGGCTCTCTTATAGCTGTCAGCGTGCACACACTTGGTTGAGAAAGGGGAAGGGCGACAATTACCTTTTACGCGCTGCCAGCGAGCCATTTTAAGACGCGGGGGGAGGAAAGGACGTCGGCGATGTAAATTTGGCGCCGGGGTGGAGGATCGACGTGTGAAGTCTAAAGCAGGGATAGCTTGCTTGGCGATATCTCACTCAACGTGCGGGGCGAGAAGCGAACCCCAAGGCACGAACGCAGCAGGGACAATGGACCTTCAGCGTCAGCTTTAAGTCTCCAAGAGCGGGTTTCCTCCTTCTATTACACGCTTACTAAGACGAGGAAGAGACACTTATCTCCTCCTGAGGTAGACGTAAGGTGCTCGGCCCCGTAGCGCTTGTCAGTAGCATGTCCCCTCAGGCACTGTGGGTGTTCTAGATGGTGGAAATGCATCATCTTCAGACACATTCACTATCAGTGCCAAACTTATCAAGCGGATGAGGCTGATGATTGACAAGCAGGTAAGTGGCCGTCCTCAGACGAGAAAAATGGTTTTGCGCATCCAGCCATTTTTTTCGGTATACCCACAACGTGCCCGCGCAAAGCTACCCGATGCTCCTCTATTCACCAACTTCGCTGTGCCAATCCTCTTATAGTATTCTGGACCTTTATCACTTGGCTGTCTGATGATGATGAACTGGCGCTGGTCGTTGGCAGTCATCCCAGGACGTCCCGAATTGTCGGCATTATCCCGGAACTCCGCGACAAAGAGCAGGAGGTGAGTCTCCGGATGCCACTGCGGCGGCTCTTCTGTGTCGAGGAGCTCTGTTAGAGCGAAATTCCCGAAGGATGAGATGCGCTCTGCAGCGAAGTCGTACTCAGATACGCTGGTGTATTTGTGGACTAGACCATTTATTTTCATCGAGGCGTCATGGAGCTGACCGAAGATATTGGATGTTGCGAGATTTATTTCAATGGTAAGGATCTGGATCTGGGAGTTGGCATGTTCGTAGCTAATCTGTTTTTGTGTTCTAGAGACGAGCTTTGACTGAGGGCCGTCTGGCTTCGCGTCATCAATGGGTACAGGCTTCTTCGCTTCCTTGGTGGTTTCATCAATAGGTACAAACCGTATGAGGACACCAGGATGATCGAATCTGATCAAGTCCATGGACGGATGATTCACCGGGCCAAGGACAGATGACCAGGCCCAGGAAGGAGATCCGTTGTTGGCGCTGGGTATTCGGCCTGACCGAGTACCAAAGGAGAGATCTGATGGGAATCTGAGCGTCTAGAGCCCACAGACCGGCGAGATACGTAGCTTTAGTCAGTTTCTGCACCTCACCCGCAAGTGCAGACATTGCGAATAGTAAGTCGGTCGGATAGGTGTGTGATCGCTTAGTATATTCCTCGAGGAGACCGTACCATCCGATGTCGTTCAGGGCCTCATCTAACGAGTATTTTACCCCTGTGTGTCCTTTAATGGGAGCCGGCAGTGTCAGATCAGGGTGTCTTCCATGCTCGTTTTCATTTGCGCTAGTTATCTCTCTTAGTGGAGTGACAAGGGAGATTTTGAACGGGCTCTTTCTATGGCTCATCACCTTGTCCAGGTCGGCCTCCATATCTCCACCAATTTGGCCATCCTCTCCAACTAGACACGTCTGAAACTGCCATATCATCTGTTGCTCGATGTAATGAAACTATCCGTTTGGCAAAGATTCTCTCTTGGAGTGCCCACGACCGCGTCTGAAGTGGTTGGAATTGGATCGATGGTCGCCATGCACGCCACTGATAATATGCAATTAGGCTGAGCACATCGTCTGCAACTTCTCGTACTAATAGACCATCGCCTTTCCCTTCTAAGCTGGTAGAAATGTGACCAAGGGGCCGTGGCTGGATTATGCCGTGTTGCACATGTGCAGCCGCAGCAGCAGCTATGCATATCTCACTACCAGAATAGTACTGGGCCATTTCTGGCGCCTCAGATGCCCAATGCCTCCTTTGAGTCTTGAAGAATGCATGGTGCATCAATCCAGAGAAAGCGAAGTCTCAGGGCGCGCGTAATGAGGATTGCATCCTGGAAATTCTTTGCAAGTATGCTCCAGTCAATATTTCGCTGTATGGATGTCACATTCTTGAGCGACAATCTGCTAGAATCGGGAACAGATGGACTCCAACAGTGACTCAATATTGCATAAAGTGAATCCTTCGCCGTTGACCATCGTTCGCGGACATGTATGCGTGGGCTTTTTGCACCATCTGGCGGTCCAACATCGATCAATCGGCGCGGGAAAGTAGGAGAATTCGTCCCACAGCAGCGAGCATGGTTGCTGGCACAATCTAGCAGCCACCGGCCGAGTACTCCTAATGTAGCTAAAAATAATTAGAAACAAATGTTTTTTACAAAATTTGAATTGAAATATAGCTGAATTCAGCTATCAAGAAGATCTGAGAGTGATTGTAGAGAATTGCAAGCTATTTTGAAGCTGAAATAATGATGTAGAAGATTCTTTGAAAAGAAAGTCGCTTTGAAAAATTTGATGTTCTTCATGCCAAGAAATCTGCAATTTGATAGCGCTAATAGCAGGCTAAACGCGGCAACACTATTCTCAATAAGGAAGGGCACAGAGTCAGTGACACAAGCATACAAATTTGATGGAGTCGGCGGTTAACAGTGTCCGAATGCTGATGTCCGCCCACTCACAGTAATGACTTTGCCTACGGAGGCGTTGTGGGGTGGTGTGGATCAAGGGTGTAGATGGTTGTAGTTTTTAAAATCTAGAATGCAGGTGGCGTAGTAGAAATAGGGTCCCCGCAGTGCCAAGGCCCCGCAGCGTGCCCCAAAAGTAAGGAAAATACGCTAATTCGGCGTAGCCCTGGCGTGTCACTGGCGTAGAGGCTAGATGTTCTGGTGCCCATACTAATTTGTACCTAGCGAAGAACAGAATTACTCTTCATCAGGGAATTCGTCCTATTCTAGCTCGCTGGCCTTATTATCCTCGTCTTGAGCTTGGTGTTGAGTTTGTCGGTCAATGAATTGCAGTGTAGAGAGCTTGCCCTTAATTCGAGTGCCTGCCCAGCTGCGTTTGAAGCCCTGTATACCCTCTTCGTATTCAATTCCACCTTTTACCCGTATAATAGCTTGGATATGATCTACTCATAAATATGAGGATCTTCTTGTGGATGAAAACCACGTTCATGAGCCTTGTTCTTGATTTTTATTTGTGCAGATGCTATAACACCTGTTCTCTGTGTACTATCACGCCCTGAGTATCCCTCCGCTAATAATGTAAGGTATTGAACTTGTTGAGTAAGGGTATATCGAGAATAATGATTCGCAGGACTCTGAGGAAGAGATTCGGCTTCAGAAGGTATTTGAGGCGCTTGAATTGGAGGCATTGGAAGATATCTCGACGGCATACTTCTATATGAGTCAGATTAGGTGTAATACCATACAAATATGCTTACAAGAAAGTAGATACTCAAGTAGCTGAGCTGTTCAATGCGCTGAGAAATTTGTTGTTGATTGTGGTGTGACGAATCCTATTTTCGGTCCTAGATAGATTAGGTTACCATACAAATTAGTGTGAGAGCTAGAGCTACGCTAAACAGCGCCAGTGACACGCCAGGGCTACGCCAAATTAGCGTATTTTCCTTAGTTTTGAGCCAAATTCCGGCCCATTTTCTTCATATTTAGCCCTATTCTCTGGGGCATTCTACATAGCCTCTCAGGCAGTTGATTCTCTCGATTTAATCAATTCAATTCAATTCTATACAGACATTTAGAGCTATTCTGACCTATTTGTTTGACAGATGCCCCCTTTCTCGCGGCTCCTCATCAGCAATCGATAGAATCAGTACCGAATTCAGATCTTTCGGTGGAGTACGACTCCAGTTCAATGGTGGGCTATCATATATTGGTGACGACCGAGTCAGTGACCAAAATACTCGCGATTTGGAGGAGAAAAGAGCACTGCCGTTGACTAGATTCGTCCAACTCCTGGAATGGCCCGACTCATCAATCTTTGCGCCGCAGCTGGTCGCAGGATGGCCCTTGGGCTCTGCCGTTTTCTTAGCGAATTTCTCTGCTTCCATCGTGGCCCAGACCATGAACCCAGACGAGGGCTCTCCGCCTTACCACTTGAAATCCTGCTGCATATCAGAGATTTTCTCCCCCTCAGTTCATCTGCTTGTCTTGTCCTCTGCAGTCGGCAGATGATGACGGCCCTTGGAAGCCAATGTTTGAGTTCGTTGCGGGCGGGGAACCAAACCATGGAGCGGAGACGCTTTTTGATCGTGTTGCAGAAAGATCTTGCCGACTGGCTGCTTTGCTACCGTTGCTCTCTCTTTCATCCCGTGAAATCGCTCCCAGGGCTCAAGGACCGCTGGCGTTTTCACGAAGAGCCACCATGTGTGCGGGAGAATGGTTGGATCTATCTGATATTCGGCTTCTATATACGATTTCAGCACCTTCAGCTGCTCATGAATCAGTACCGTTTTGGAAGACCATATACCAACCATTTGGAGAACCTATCTTTCAACTTCTCAAACATCTACAAGGACTGCACACTCCAAGGTGCCTTACGATGTGAAATCGTCGCTGGTCAGCTCCTCTTGAGATTCAGCCAAAAGTTGGAGTTCCCGGTTCCAACCAACATCAGGTCTATCCAGACTCTGCTGCGAGAGATCTGCCCTCATCTTCATTGGTTTGGTGGTGATCCAAATTTCCTCTCGGACGCGATCAAGTGTCGGCTCAGCCATGTCAGTAACTCATCCTGCAGTGGATGCAGCATGTTGAAGTGCTGCCGAAAATGTTCAACATGGTTTCTCGTGGGCGCACGAGAGCTTGAGGGCTCGAAAACAGAGTTGCTCATTGAGGCCTGGAAATATCTTGGTAGTTGCGAGACTCCATACGATCCCAAGTGGCGAAAGCAAGCCGAGCCATGGTGCTCAGAACCCATTTTAAATCCACCAATAACCACGGCGGCACAGTGGGCTTCAGAGGACTCAAACACGCCAACATAGATCCCAACACTTGGGATAGTAAGCCATCGATACTTTACACCCTCACATCATTGGTGCTTGCAGCGGGCATACATTTCTTGGGTGACTGCACCACGTCGTCCTCAGCTGATGCGAAGGACTAGAGACAACCAGTGTTTGTTGAACGTGGCTTCAGAAGAGCTCTGTAGCCCAGCCTATCTTTCTAACAACTGCCTAAAGCTGAGAAATGAAGAAATCAACCACAGCCTTGATTGCCTGAATAGCCCCAACTAGGAAATATGATAACCACATCAAATTGAGCGCTAGACCTATGTGTTCGACAGACTCATGCCATCCTCATTATCCACGACAAGTTCGACGATCCACCATGACGGTACTCATCGGCGTAGATGAGACAAGGTTCGGTTCGAGCGTTGCAATGGTGGTCAAAGGCAGCAATGACTACCTAGAAGATGCTCATTAGCGGTGTGCAGGATCAGGAGCAGGATCAGAATAGAAGAGGTGCATACCTAATGGGAAAGCATGGCGGTGGGTGTGAGCTCGTCCTAGCTTCACCCCGAAGGGTTACTAGTCACCAGCACTGCGTAGAAGTGCGAGCTCGGCGCTGGTGCTCCCCCAACTCCCCCGGTGGGAGCGGAGGGAGCCGGAGCAGGCCACCTAGTGACCTGCTCCGGAAGGGCCCTGTGAAGAATTAGCGCGAGGGCGTCGAGGGCGGGCGACGACCTGGAGGTCGAACCCATTCGCCAGCGTCCTATCTATGCTAGCAATGGACTCTTGAAGGAGATCCATGCGATCGCTTAGACGGTCGACTGACAGCCTGAGTTCGCCTAGGTTGGCGAGAGGAGGGGGAGGAAGGGGACGGGGAGGAAAGAGTCTGTCACGTACTTGTTCGAGGGGGGGAGCTATGATGATGGCGAAGAGGGTGGCGGACCAACCCCCCAGCCATGAGCCAACAGCACCAACAATGGTGCTGATGGTTGACGACATTTTGGAACGAAGAAAAGAAAAAAAGAAAAGAGAAAACAAGAGCAAAGGGTGGAAGGCTTTTATTCTGGCCATCTGGCCGTGGTCGTGGTTGCTGCCATTTTTTAGGAGCAAGGGGAAGGCACGAAGCTGGATTGAAGAGGCAGAAAGAGAGAAAGAGAGAAAGAGAGAAAGAGAGGCCAGTATCATCTTTTTTCCGTCGTTGTTTCCAAAGAACTGTCACGAAGATGGGCTCCAGAAGGATAGCTGAACCGGAAAGGTTAGAAGGGAGGTAATTAATCCTTATACGTAAAGACTTTTTGGTGGAGGTGGACTTGATGTTCATCTGCAATGTCCATTCTATCGGGCCAAGGGCTAAATCCCGATCTTACCACTGTGCTCCGAATCTAGAACTCCAAACATCGCATCACCAATCAGGGCAACAAGTTCTTTTTCCTGACCAATACTGTTTGGGGCGCCTGACTCCTCCTTGGTTAGAAAATCACACAGGCCGCCGCCAACCCAATCTGTACCACCATGTTTGTTTATGCCAATGAAGAAACCCCGCTCTCGATGCCACTGTTCCTGACCAACTCTCCCGAAATCTCAGATAGATGCTCCGAGATCCCCCCCGTCTGCGCCCCTCTCCAAGCGTTCGTGGATTCGATCCAATTGTCCACGGTGATGACCACTTTCAACCTCGCGTTTGAGGTTCGGGATGGTGTTCTCGAGGTTTTGGACACGGGTGTCGATGCTGGTAATGGTGGATGCCGAGGGCAGTAAGCGGAGAATCTCATTGCAGTGTTGACATTCGGAGGCGGTGTGGGCAGCTATCTCGCGGAAGAGATTGTGGATGGTGTAGGAGAGGTGTTGGAGGCGGTTGTGACGGTCAGCGAATTGGGAGGCGGAGACGGTGTAGGTACAGAGCAGGAAGGTCGCACGGGTGGAGGGTGTGGCCAAGGTGCCTCCCGTGGACCGCCAAGGCTGCTGCCTGCGGCACCTCGGTTGGGGTGAGCAACGCCTGTCGACGTCGCCGAGTTGGCCGTCCGACCTCTCGACCCAGATGAGCCGAGGTGAGCCTCACCCCAGCTCGCCGATCGCATCAATCCCTAATACCGTCCCTGCCTGAGATGTTCCAATCCATCCCCCCAATGCCCCAATCAGCCGCTCTCACCAACTCACCCCCCCAGTCCTGGTCCTCCTATATCCTCTCCACCTACTCCTCCTCCATCTCCCCCACGCACGACCCAGACCAATACGCCCCAACCGCAACACCCATCTCCCCGTCCGCCTCAACGCCCAGCTCCCAAAACCCTGCCACCACTTCCATCACTTCCCCTTCCCCTTCCGCCGCCAACCCTCCAAGCTCTCCCTGGGGACCCTACCTAAAATCCGGTCGCGGCGGCGCCGGAAACTTCACCTGGCAGTCCCCGGCGACCACACAGCTGGACCCAGAACAAGGCCTCAGCCTCCAGCAATCACAGTCAAGCCTCACCTCCCGCCAACGCGCCGCCGCAGAGATCGAAGCAAGAGAGCGAGCCGACACCCTCGCCTCCAAACAGAAGCCAGAGTACACGCACATGGGTCGAGGCGGGGCGGGAAACTTCACCCCCTCTGCGGAAGTTGCGCCGGCGGCGGCGGCGGAGGAGGTGGTGGAGCCGAATGGTCTGAGTGAGAGGGAGAGGGGCACGGGGATGGGGATGGG
>JAABUK010006094.1_pt1 | contig 18262 bp, 36 predicted proteins | sample 5559141 | NCBI WGS metagenome assembly JAABUK01 (sample SAMN10711869, study PRJNA513367) | rock metagenome | isolation source: Antarctica rocks | place: Antarctica: Victoria Land, Pudding Butte nord | collected 2016-01-03 | reverse complement strand
GTCATATCTGCTGGAGGTTTCATTCATGTAGCACATCTGTTGGGCTTGCGTGCCAAGCGCAAACCTGAAGGTCAGTTTGCTTGTTTTGCCACCTCCACATGGAGATAAACAGTGTAAGCGCATGTCAAGTTTGGTGACTAGGCTTGCACAGTCCCATGTAGCAGGGCTGTGGGGGCTGCAGTAGATCTTGCATTGCATTGCATTGATCTACTTCAGCCCTCAAAACATGTCCTGTGCTACATGGGACTGTGCAAGCCCCATTGCATTGCATTGCACTGCATAATGCCATTTGCACCATGTCATGTAACACCACAGCTCAGCCTTGCTTGGAAGGCAGGACGGTAGCACAAAAAATGCTGCCACAGACCACACCGCATCTGGGTTGCACAACCAAACCTTACCACATCGGCTTTGCATGCAATGTACAAAAGTTGCCTATGGCTGCGTCAGTGATGGCAGAAGTGGTGTGCTGGCAGGGTACTGGGATGAACCTGAAAACATGGACCGGGAGCTGAGTCTCTTTGTTGCTGGCACATGGACATGCCTCCATGATGCGTCTTCTGGTGAGCCATATTATTACAACCAGGTCTGCTTTCGATATCACTTCATGCGTCAGCACTGGTACATTGCATTTGAAGAACGCCGGCTCAGACAAGTAAAAGACTTTCCCAGATCTGGTGCAAGTCCAGAACAGACAGTCTGCAGTCAACTCTCATACTGAACCCAGATATTGCTCGGAGCATGCATCACTCCTCTCGTAATGAGGTCTCAGCTTCATTAATGGGCCAGCAACCTGACCATAGCGCAAATGCATGCTCCTGCCACTCAGCTATCTTGCCTGCTTTGTTGCTACTGGGCTTCCAGTGGAGGTGATGTGTGCAGGTGACTGGTAAGACCCAGTGGGACCTCCCACAGACCCCACAAAGCATCCCCCTAGATGATGCTGGCACCTTCATCTTTGCTGAGGCGGATGCCGACAGGGTGATGCCCAGTCGAAGTGCAGTACTGGCTGCTGGCCGCTTTGACCTACATCATGGGATCATGTACCAGGGTGGCTACAAGGCTACAGCTGCTGCCCTTGACAGGCCCCGTACCTGGCCTCGCAACAAGGTAATGCTATATTGTACCTCCTGCTACATTTTAGCAGCAAGATGCACACACCCATGAGAAACAGCCTTGAGCACTCTGTACAGGCTGTATGCCCTGAACCTGCATGACTTGACTGGTGTTCATCACAGGAAGCGGGCTCTTTGTTCGGCTAGATGTAATGTCTGGCTTTTGATTTCAAGTGTGGTGTGGCGTGGTGTCAATTGACCACAACAGCTCAAACACTGGGAATGCCCTGTCCTGTCAAAAGCAGAGTACACCCCTGCTTACCACTTGCGGTCGTCAATAAAGGTCCCATGTCTTTCCCCATGTTTGTGCAGAAATTTGATACAGCAGCACAGCTTGCAGAGGAGTTACAGGCCTTCAACAGAGAAGAAGGGCTTCCCATAGACTTCATACCGACAGCCAATGCCTTGAGAGGTGCAGAAAGGCATGATCTACTTGCCGGAATAAGTGGAGCACTCAGTCTGGCCCCGCACATTGGCATGAAAACGCAGAGAGGATCAGGGTTTGACAGCACAGTCTCAGTGGCCAAAGAACTGCTGAAGTTTGTGAAGCATTTGCATAAGCCCAGTGACACTAGACAATCTTGGCTTATGCCCAGTGTTATCAGCTGCGACAAGCTGGACGCCATGACTTGGCAGCTGGCGTCTACAAGTTTGGACTTGGGCAGGTTGCAGACGCTGCTGCCCTGAAGTACAACAGTACCAGAAAACCCCCTCCATGTATAGCCAATAAATTGGAACAGGACTTGTGTGATGACATCAAAGAGCAGTCTTCTTCAGAAAATCGTATTCCATCAAACTGTGACCTTATTGCAGACCAACATGATATTGCGCATGAGATACGCTGACATGGTAATCCTTTGCCGTTAAATATATTTGGTTTTGAAACGTTTGGCATGACAACCCAGAGGGCATGAATTGGTAAATATTGACTCCGCTGCTAAAAGTGCTTTTTGCTTTTATGGAGGCACAACAGGTACACACCAATGACCCAGGCATTTTTTATGTGTGCCTGAGAGCAGCAACTGTTTGAGGGAAGACGTTTTGACCTTCTAACCGCCATGCAGACGATTTGATGAGAGAAGTTGATGCAGACAGCTCGATTGAGAGTAGCTTAGAGAAAACTGAAGCTACAAAGTCATGGTCCCAAGCAGTCTGCACATAGCCAGGTATGTGCCTGTAGTTTAGCTTGTAGCTTAGACTGGTCATCATGACAACGACACACTGAGGGTTCAACTAATTTGTTCTGCTCAACAAAGTAAGTGTTGAGCAGTTCTTCCGTCTGAATCACGAGACTCGTCCTGGAGACGTGCATGCTTTTTAGCTTCTGAATCACACGCTCCCTGAAGGGTGCACTGCAGTACTGGTACCAGTGCCATCGGGCATAGCACTGCTCAACACACCACTGCCTTGGCAGACACTATCATCAGATGCCCTATATACAAGGCGAGGCAAGAATGTTGTGCAGTCAAAGCCTACACAAACAGAAATCATACAGGGAGACGCATTCGACTTCATAGCTCTACATACTGTAAAGTAAGATCTTACTAACTTCATTCACCATGTGACAAACACGTTTGTTAAACTCCGCATCTATGGCTTTTGTTGATGATCAGTACACAATTTGACCAGGCACAGTACAGCCTGTGATGGTGAGTGCCCTGTTGCAAGTGTGTATGACTCATAGTCTGGACCCACAAACCTTCGATGACAAAGCATATTTCTTCCAGGTCTAGATTTTGTGAGAACAGCAGGCAACAGTAGCTTTGCACTGCATGTAAACGACACTTGAGTTGATTTGACCACAAGCACATTTGTTTCATTGCAGTCAGGTAAGGCGCGTGACAGGACCTGTCAACCAGCAACGTCTCTAATGGTTTGATTCCACTTCATGAGCGGTGTAGGTGATCCAGCTGGCACATCTTGCCGGGCTATGTCTAGAAGCAGCAGTAATCGCTTGATTGGCATCTGGGACTCTATCAATGAGGCAACAGCCATGTTCACCTGCACCAACCCAGGTGTACTCACCCTGCATCTGACTGTTGCAGCAAGTGTGGAGATCACTCAGCTAAACTGCATGCGCTAACATACAAACTGAGTGTTTCCAGTGGGCATGAGCCAGCCCACCCAAGTGCATTGAGTGCAATGCACAGTCACAGGAGGTTGCATGTCATGGTTCAGGCATACACGAGGAACTGCTTCCCTCCTCATGAATGAGCAGATGCACAATTGATGCACAAATGTGAAATGATGCACATTGATGACATGCAGGCTTACCTCATCTGGGGCAAACGCTCTGAGTGCCTTCAGCACTGTCATGATTTCTGGCTCCTTCAGCTTGGGCACATTGAGCACCACATTGAAGGTGGTGCTGACCTCCATGTCCTCCATGACAGCCCCAGCACTGGTGGTGCCCAGCACCAGCAGCTTTCGCCCCTTGGGCGGCTGCTTCTTCAGCAGCACCAGCAAGGTCTGAAGGACGGAGTTGCTGAAGCGTGGACCAATTGCTACATACTCCAGCAGCCGCTCAATGTCATCTAGTATGATGATGGAGAAGACAGACTGCACACGCAAATGTTCAGCGGTCAATGCAATGTTGCATCGAGACAATGAAATGCGCTGCTAGCCTCATTGTTATAGCCTTGAGTCAGGTACACGCTGATGAAGGCATGAGCATGTACATGTGTGGTTCAGTTTCATATGGTCCGGTTGACATTGCTTGCTGGTGTTACACTTGCGAAAATGGCGAGAGTACAGCTCTGCATGACAGCAGTGAGTTTGGCTGAAACAACGGCTGCCACAACTGTCAAAATAGCACATACTTTGTGTGCAAAGCCCGGTGTGCGCTTGCTCTTGACAGCACAAGCAGGCAGACATAAGCTTTGTGGCCTTACTCGGTAAGCATCGTCAAAGACTTTGGAGATCTGGGCAGCCTTGGCCTGCTCTGAGAAGCCCACCATGTTCTCTGCCGAGATGAGCTTGACATAGGGGAACTGGCTGTCAATGCCAATGGTAGCAGCCAGAGCAGTCTTGCCTGTGCCTGTGGGGCCTTCTAGCAGACAGGTCAGTATGGGTGTCTTCTCGCTGGTTCGCACCTGTGCAGGCACAAGTGGATGATGGCTGACTCATGAGTGCAATACAGAGAGCTACAGAAGATAAAGAAGGAAGAAGAAGGAGGAGGGCAGACAAAGCTGCTCACAAGCTTTGTCTAGAAAGTATGCTTGCAAGCTTTGTCCAGCCCACAATTTGAATAGCTTGAGAGATGACACCGACGTGGCACTTGAACGCTTGAACAGCTTGTGGCAGAGCTATAACAACCCTGCGTTATATCCTTCATTATGATTTATTTTACACTGATGAGTGAACATGAACAAGTTGCCACAGTGATTGCATTGTTGTTCGACTCAGATGCAGTACAAGTTTTTGACAACCTTGGACATTGCAGACTCAATCAAAACCTAGACAACACTGGATGGGTGCAGCTGTCAAGAACAGGCAGTGGCTAGGCAAAGGGGGAAGCAGCGCCAGCCAAAGGGAGAAGCAGTGCCAGTCAAAGGGGGAAGCGGTGCCAGTCAAAGGAAGCAGCTGTGCCAGTCAAAGGGAGGGGCAGTGCCAGTCAAAGGGAGAAGCAGTGCCAGTCAAAGTGAGGAGCAGTGCCAGTCAAAGGGAGGAGCAGTGCCAGTCAAAGGGAGAAGCCATGCCAGTGAAAGGGAGGAGCAGTGCCAGTCAAAGGGAGGAGCAGTGCCGGTCAAAGGGAGGAGCAGTGCCAGTCAAAGGCCAACACATTACCTGCTCAACAAGGTTGCGGCAAGTTGACTGCAGGTGTCTGAAGTGCTCTCCACTGTCCACCATGCCATTGAGGCGGTACTGCTCCAGGGTCTCTGTCACAGCTCCAAAGGCTGGCTTCACCTCTGATAGAGCCCGCTCAAAGTCAGCCATCTCAATCTGCCAGCAGGAGAAAGATCTGATCCACCAAGCTGTGCAGTGTACACACTTACGGTGATGCTGATTCAGGAGGCTATGGGCTTCACACATTGCACAGACAATGTCACTGCTGCCGTCACTGGTCATGACACATGTACGACACCAACGTTCAGTTACTACAAGTCAGGCAGAATGAAGCACGGCTGAGCGCAGCATGACAGGCTGCAGTGCCAGTGTTGGTGAAGTGACAGTAGTTTGTTGGTACACAGAGCGCATCTGTTTGACTGCCTTGGTGCGGGTGCTGCAGCAACACGACACATGATGATAGACAGCATCTTTCATCAAACAGCCTGAGCATCATCACATTTGGATATTCAAGGGAGCATGTTACAGGCCCACCTTGATGTTTTCCTCAATGACAGGCTTGTCCAGATCATTCACATCCACTTGCCGGTTCAGGGCAAAGGAGGCTGCGCTCTTGACCAGCCCCTCAATTTCAGCACCACTGAAGTTCTTTGTGCGCTCTGCAAGCATCAATGTGCATGATGTATTTGAGACTTCCTTGTCAACGCACATGTTCAAAGCTAGTGTGGCAGGCATGACTTGCCATCATTAGTTTGATGCAACACAGGCATTTTGTTCTGGACCAGAAGCAAAATTAGCCTGCAAATTAGGCTCATGGCGTTGGCAGTTCACATAAAAGAGGGCTCACAGTCATTGTCAATGCTCAAATGCCTGGACGTACAGTTTGAGTATGGACTAGGCAGCCTGAAGGAACTTTGAACACACCTGCTAAACTCCACAGGTCTATGTCACGCCCAAGGAAGGAGTTGGCCGCCATTTTGCTGGTGTGAATCTACAGAATCACAGGCACAGTGGATTCAGCAAGTTGACACCGTAGCTGTATCTAGTGCTGACTCTAGGGGACAGGCTATAGAGCATTTTGTGCTGACAAGACACTTATGAAGAGAAAGGTGAAGTAAAGCAGATTGGTGCACTCTAGCGCCACCGATGCATGTTGCAGCACATGAATGACTGCATGACAACGCCAGCAGCACAAAAGGACATTATGCACTGCAAGTACTTGTCAGTCATGCCTATCTGGTACAATGAACAAAGCGTATCTGCACTGCCTAGTATATGATGCAAAGTACTGGCCCAATGACAAATCACCCAATGACACTGCAGTGACTGCTACATGTCCCTCATTGCATGACAAGTCTCACCTGCAGGATCTGGAGGCGACCTTTGTCATCTGGCAGCCCAATCTCAACTTGCACCTCCAACCGCCCTGGCCTCAGCAGGGCTTCATCCAACATGTCCTTCCTGTTGGTCATGCCAATCAGCAAGATGTTGTTCAAGGAGTCAACGCCATCAATCTTGGTCAGGAGCTGATTGACAACGGTGTCATGCACCCCAGCACCACTGTTGACACTGCCTCTGGATTTGCAGATGGCATCAATTTCATCAAAGATGATGACATGCAGCTCTGACGCTTCTCCATGGGCAGCCTGGTCTGCTTCTGCTTCTTCAAACAGCTTCCTGACGTTCTCTTCACTGGCACCAACGTACTTGTTGAGGATCTCAGGTCCGTTGACTACCTTTGGCTCTTTGCCATTCAGCATCTTGCCAATCTGACGAGCAATCAAGGTCTTACCTGCAACAAGATGCAGCTGCGTCAGCAAGGCAACTAGTCTAGCATTCTGTTGGCTTCCATACAATCTGCTGATTTTCACAATATACATTCTTGCTTGCTGAGCTCTGCTGTGTCCCAACGAACAGCAAACAGAACATGCCACACACGCTTCACACATTATCGCATTGAAATGTTTTATGCACACATCGCTTGATCTGCTTGCACAATCAATCATGCACAGTGTAGGAGACATCAATCACAAGACCAAATGATTACCAAAAGCATTCCATGCGCTTGAGAAACTGGTGCATATACGAGTGATTGTGCAGCAACAGTTGCGAGGTACAGCTTGATCATAGCAGCACTGACATGAATCTAGCCATATAGGTATAAGCAATGACGCAGAGTTCTGCCTTTTGCATTCTGCAGAAAAGATCCCGCTTAGGTGAACCAGCCATACCTGTGCCAGGAGGACCAAACAACAACACTCCCTTGACATGGTGAATGCCCAGCCGCTCTACCACCGAAGGTGGGAACACTCGGCTGGCAAATGCACGTCTGAAGATCTGCTCGAACTGATTGTCCAAGCCACCAATCCCCAGCTTCTCGAAATTGAACTCCTTGTGCTTGAAAAGCTGAGGTGCAACATTGCTGTGCTGGCCAGCTAACTTGAGACCACTGTTGGGTGGGACCTCAAAGATGAAGGCTGTGCTTGGGACAAGCTGTGCTCTACGGGCTTCAACTTGGTCCCCAACTTTATCTGTGACTAACAGATTTGTGACCACAAGTAAGTAGTTGGTGCCCAAGTACTCAAATGTCACATTCTGCTCCACTGCAAAGACCTGCAACACCCATAGGCAATGTCTTTGTGCATGCTGCTACCAGAAGGCTGCTTGCAAGCTGCTTACAAGCTAAGATCTTGAGGTAGCCAGTTCTGCACAGACTGCATGTGACGGTGCCCCTCATGTATGCACAACGTCATGCATGCTTCACAGGCAAATGCATGATGGGTCATTTGCCAAAGACTCGTCCAAGATGCTGAGTGTCCAACAAAAGACACACCTGTCCCCCAAACCGGCTTTGGATGTGAGCATTCAGAATAGCAGCATCCAGTTCCACTGGGGCAGCCTCCTTGATGTTCTTCTTCGTCACAAAGCTGAGTTGGGCACTGAGGACTGTGACAGCAAACGCATCCCTGGGCAGACGGAATACATTGACTGCAACTTTGTCTCCCACTGACACCTTCAGCATCTGCAGTCAGATAGCATGGTTGGCTTTGTGCAAGTGCATGTGTGTGAGTCTTTACACATGTCTTGTATCTTCAGTCTGTGGATGAAACTTAGACTTGTGAGTTGCCACAGGTATGATCTGCTGCACTGACAGTGAGCTCGCAGGGCGAAGGAACTAGATCCTGACACCATATCAAGGGTAGAATGAACCAACAGAGTGTGTTTCTGATTTGGCTGGACATGTGGAGATGCTACAACTGCTGAGGTTTGCATAAAGTCACAGCTTACTCTACGCTGTATAGTGTTCAGGCCAAAATCACTAGGATTGATGCGCGGATCGCCACGCACAGACAAAACCCTGCAGCACCGTCAGTTGTGGAAAGGATTAAGGCAGCAGCTGTACTTGGTCAAGATTGCAGCAGCGTAGCATGACTTACACATTGACATCAACAGCACTTACACATCAGCCACTTCTACATATCCAGCTTGAGCAAGAGGATCAGAGACTGACACAAAGGCAAGGTTGGTCTTTGCTGCATCCTGCATGTGGCATCTAGCATTTTGGTAAGTCAAACAACGAATGCCTGCTATGAATACACAGACCAATTATCTTATGCCTTCACCTGGTCGGGACATCCTGCAATTCTATAAGTGCCAGGGGGCAGAAGCTCAGATTGAGAAGCCTGTCGAGCTGGAGGACCGGTAGCACCCCCCGACAGTGGAGCTCCAGCCAGGGATGCCGGATATGGAGCGCCCACTGGTGTGTAAGCGTTTGCTGGTGCGACTCCAGGCGCTGCTTGGCTATTAAACGAATTCTGCCGAGATCTGCTGGAGTTACTCGAAGGAAACCACGACGACATACTTTCACTGATGACAGTCACCTAGGCTTTGCCGCGATTGCGTGCTTCAGCATGCAGGGCCATCAGGAAGTGTAAATGCAGAAGTCAGTGCGACATGAATCTTACGGTCAAAGAAGCTGCAGCTACCTGCGCAACACCAAAAACGAGGAAGAAGTAGGACATTCCCATGGAAGCAGCTGGTTAGGCAATCACAGTCGCACCTGGCACGGCAGGCAAGCAGTCGGTCGTCCACTCACAATCGGTCCTAAGAATGGTCGCGATGCAGATGCAGTGGATTGCTGCGCTGCCGCTGATCGGCATCGAGATACGATCTTTGACTTGATGCATGCTTGGTCAAAACATCGTTTTCAGCGATGTTGTGTATCTGAGACAACTTACATGCTGCGCTGAGTAGACAGCAATAAGCTTGCATCTGTATCTTCTGGTGAGATTCCGCAGGTCTTGACTAGAAAATGCAGGCTTTACAGAGCTGGGCAGAAGCTCTTGCTGATCAAGGGCACGTTTCTCAAGCACCTCTCGACCTGCTGCTCAACACGTGTCAGCCGAAACAAGGAGGTCCTTTGAGGCCAGCTGACTCTCTGTCTACCCCTAGAGGACAGACGGCAGCTTTTCAGCAGGGGCTCAGCACTACTTGGTCAACCTCTCAGCCAAATGGTGAGGGTGCGCAGCTGAACTAAGCTACAGCAAAGATTGAGGCCGCCTCCCAAAGACTTACAAGCACATGACTGCAGGCACAAGCACAGCTATGTACGGCTCTGCAGAGGCAGAAGTACAAGCTGTCATTCCTTTGTGTACGTACCTCATGAGAACAGAAGGCAAGGTGAGCAAAAATGCTGCCTATCGTGGCAACAAAGTTAGACAGGATCTCCGTTCCACTACAATGTTCAGTCATGGCAAAGCAAGGTTACAAACAATCTTATGACTGGCATTGTAGGATGCTCAGGAGATTATGCCTAGGTTGCTTCACTGCCTGCATAGACTGCCAAACTGCTCAGCTTCCAGCAAAAGCCCTGCCCGGTGGCAGACCATGTTGTCTACACTCTTCAGCAGCTTGTACAAAGTGATGTGCCTCCAGCACTTCCCAGATTCAGGCAGGAAAGAGATCAGTCAGGCTGTCAAGCAGCTGTTGGTGCTTGCTGTCGAAGGACCCTTTGAAACCGAGTCAGGCTCAGACACCAACCGGGACTTGCTGGCAGGTCTCAGGGGTGCTGTGTCGTTGCCTCACGACAGCTCAGCATTTCTGCCCCTCTTGCCTGATGATGCATCAGCGCTTTTGGCCTCTCTGGTGGGTGAGCACATGGCACATGACAGACTCAGAGAGGGCCTGACAGACAGCAGTAATCAGCTGGTGGTTTTGCTGCTAGCTGCTCAGCTATGCAAGTCAGCCTCCAAAGGCCGAAATCTTGATAGCAGTCTTGCCCATCAGATAGCTTCAGTGGCAAGCAGGTGAGCGAACAGTTGCATACAGAAGGGCATGACATCCAGGCATTACCTGACCGCTCAAAACACCAAAGTTGCAGTACACTTCTGAAACACCTGTAGTTGTGCTAGGGCTAGTGTCTTGCGGATGTCATCCGGCTATGTGTCAGATTTGCTTCATCCAAGCACACTGTGTAATACCCCACTCACAGTGTTGGTATCTGTAGGTGAGGCAGCAGCCGGCCAGGTGATGACCCTAGCATCTGCTGCAATAAAGCAAGCTCAGGTGGCGTTTGCAGCCTGTGTCACAGCCCAGCCAGTCATGCTGCCTGACTTGGTGTCCCGCATCAGAAGCCTGCTGCTATCTTCTGCCAGACTCACAGAAGGGCAACTGCTGCGGCAGACAGATGACATTGGGCCAGCCACAGCTCAGACTTCGCCTGACAAGGTGTGGAGGTGGGACTTCACCAGTGATGCTGTCCCAGCTGGGACTGGTCCAGGTGGGTGGTGTTTTGCTCCTGCAGCTGGCCAACTGTGCTGCGCACCAGCTGAAGTTGCTGGATGACTGTGCCACTCTCAGCTTTACATGCAGCCTGCACTTGCTTATGCCACTTTCACACTACATTCAAGTCAAGCACTGCTATCTTGCAGGCCAAAAAGCAATGTTTGTGCCAGGAAAGCCTGCATGCTGCTTTCTGTAATGTAAAACAGCTGGCTGAATGTTCAAAATGCAGCTCATGTACATGCTCAGACATAAGCTTGTTCTACCAGCTGCACTCAAGCAGAGCTCAGTACATGGGAGACATGGGCAAATATTATGCGCCAGGCTGCAATCGATAGAAAGACTCTAAGAATGTAGTGACGTTTGCGTTTTTATCTTGTTTCAGGCGCTCAAGCACAGCAGCTTTGTAGAGCTGTTTCAGAAGCTGCCTGCAGCCTGCTGGCAGCATCATGGCGGTCTGGGGATCAAGCTGGGGTCAAGGCAGCCTTCCTGCCCCTGAGTGACATTGAAGGCTTCTCTGCCCTGGCCAGCACTGCCAATGAGCGCCAGGTTGCCCCATCCTGCTTTCTGTGGCAGCCACAGCGCTGCTGCCTTGACTGTCTTGCTAGCTGCCTTGCCTCTAGTGTCTGTGTCTTTCATTCCACACTGTGCCCATCTTTGGTGATTGTCACTGCCAGTGCAATCCAAAAAGCATCATCAATCACAGTTGCCGCCGTGAGGCATGCTGGTGTCACTGTATCAGGAGGTTGCAATTGTGTTGATCAGCCGAGTTTGTAGACGTACTGTGAGCCATATGCTATGTGGTGTATGGGTACATTTGACACTGCAGTTGCATATGTCTTATGGTGGACTGCTTTGCAGACACAGAGATGAGGTATGTCTGGTACATGTGACCCTTCACCCTGACAGGCTAATTGGTCCTAATCAGTTCCACACATGTAAATTAGTCTTGCATGCACAGGCAGTGCTTCTGACGGTGGGAAGGCTGTGCTGTGTTCTACATGGGAGCAAGAGCTACAGACACAGTGCAGCATCAGAGGAGCTGGCTCGCATGGCGCTCACTCTGTTGCTGGACACCCTGGGCTCAGAGGATGTCAGCCTGTCCCAGGTGGACGCATGCGCTGTTTACACACTGGCATGCCTGGGCGTCAGCTACGGCCTCCAGGACTGCAGGTAAGCATGACTGTCACTGTTGCCATGCATTGCTGAGACTACTCAGGTCATTGTATGAAGAACCTGGGCTTGTCATTCCAATCCAGTGTGTAGACAGTTGTCATGTACTGTAGTGCGCAGACTGTCCGTCTCACTTGTTCTGGGTTTCAAATGTCAGAAAAGAGAATGTCTGCCAGCACTTTGATACTGCATTGTGGTGCTGTCTTCCTGCGCAAGTCATGCATGATGATGCTGGGTCTCTGCGCAAGTTACTTCATGGTGGTGCTGTGTTCCTGTGCAAACTGCTTCTATCACAACCTCGACAGCATCACTCAAGCTGTGCCATACATTGCTGGTCCCTGGACTGGAAAGCTGTTCTTGCATTGTTGTGTCTGTGACCAGTACAAGTGGTGATGCCCTGGTGATGTAGGTGGGCATATGAGCAGGTGGCAGAGGCTCTGTGCAAGCTGTACAAGGACCCTGAAGGGCGCGTAGGTCAGCACCTGCTCTATGGCTCCCCCAGGGCTGGCTGCCCAGGGCTGCTGGCAGATGCCCTGCTGGATCTTGCTCAAGGGCTTGCAGAAGCTCACATGGACATCAGGTCACCATTCCCACTGTATCATGTATGATGTGGTTGTGGTTCTGAAGCTGCTAGTACTGGCATGGGGTTGACCAAACTATTTGCCAAGCAACATGTCTGCTAGCAGGATCTGATGCACGCACCTCATGAATCAATCATGCCTGTGTGCCTGTGGGTCTCAACATCTCAGCAGCACAAAGGAGCTTAAACACCCGCCAGCTAATTTCAAAGGCTTATTGATGCTGTTGGTAGTATATACTTTCTATCAGGCTTATGGAGGGGTCATTTCAGTCCTCTTCTGCAGGCAGGATCTGCAGATGCGACTGCTGTCCCTGTTTGTGGACTTTGCCCTGAATCCGTTAGAGGGCAAGCAGGTATGGGACCTGGGGGCGCTGCTGCCCGCTATAGCTTCCCTCAGCCAGGGTCTGCCTGCAACCCATGCCATTGGGAAGAAGAAGACCCACAGCAACAGCTTTGATATTTTGCAAGTCATTCAGGAGGATGACGCCAACAGAATCAAGGTAAGCAAAACTCTGCATGCCTGGCATCCTGTCTTTGAAGTCACCTGTGCAACATATGCAGAGGCTGAGTTGTACGGTTAGTGTGCAAAGGCTAACCCACAATGGGAAAATCATTTTGTGCACATGCTTGCATGCTACATGAACAGGTCCTACTGCTGTGGCTGTTGCCATCTGCTGAATGCCATTTGTATGTCTCACAGACTTGGTGCCCACACAGGGCACACAGAAGTTTCAGCATACCAGCTTTTTCACCTATAGTTTGCTTTGCTGGGATCCTGGTGGGAACCACACCATACCACAGCATACACCAACAGTACTGACAAACGTACACTCACAGTCAATTGTTGCCTTTTGCAGATGTTTCGGCTGCTTTGGCTGTACTCTGCCTTGTACGACCTGACAGGGATTGGAGCAAGGGGCCCCAAATATCCCTTCCCAGAGCCCTGGCGCTTGGGCCTGGGCCAGATTGCACTGGCATCCCCTTTTGCTGTTGTTGGGGGCGGTTCAGAGACTACAGGTGCACATTTTGGGGCAGCCTCTGCACTTTGCGATGAGTGCTTTTTACTGGCGTTCACTCATTTGCTTTGAACCATTTTCTGCAGCTCTGAGCAATGCAGTTTGCCTATCACACGTTGTCTGCTGGAACATCTGATAGTTTCAAAGACAAGAAAGGCACACATGCTGAAAATAGCTGTTCGTTTGGTGTGTCCAGCATGCCTGTGGCATTCACAATCTTCTAGCTGCAGTTTGCCATGCAGTAGGCTCTATGGCAGAGACCTACCATGCAGATGCTCCGGCACAATCTGCTTGTGTCTGTGGTTTTGCTGTACCCTTTGCATGCTGCTTCCTATGCGCTGGAAGCAATCGCCCGTACACATCTGTCGACATTATTTGCATTGATGTAGAAAAGCTGGAGGCAGAGTTTGGCGAAAGGCTGCTGCGACTGGGCCCCAAGGCAACAGCGTCAACGCTAGCAGCTCTGTTGGCCGAGACAGTGTCAGGCTCTGCCACAGTGGCTCACCCAAGCAGTGCAGCCAGGACTGCCCATGTGCTCATCATTGCTGCGCTGAACCTGGTGAGGGTGGAGGTGGCACCCCTGCCGCGCCCCCATGACCTGCCCCCCCTGGCCTTCCTTCTGGCCCAACAACAGGTATAGGACAAGGCAACTGCCCTGCAACAGGAATGCAGCAAGAGTTACAGTCCTGCCTGCCATAATTGATGAAAAGTACGCAGTTTGCTGGAAACAACTATGTCCGTGAACCGGCCAGGAATCTCGGGGTTTAAGACATGGGTTCAGCGTATAGCATTTGTACATCAGCGCCAACTCTTCACTGTACAATACAATCCCATGCAAGTCCCTCAGATCTGTTTCTTGCATCAAACAAGCTGCTTGCGTGCAGGTATTAGGGAGTGACAGTGCAGATGGCCCCTGGCTGAAGGCCATCACAGAGAGGGTCATGAACATCTACTGTGAGCGCCTCTCAGGATATGCCTGGTGCAGTCAGGCAAGCTTGCTCACTGCTCTGGCCTTGTTTTGCGTACCGTTCACTGCAACATTAACCACAGCAAATGCAAGTGCGCAGCAGTGCACAACTCCACTGGGCCCATGCTATCAAGAAACAGCTACTCCACCTACAATGTACCAATGCGCCATGTTGATCAACAGCAGGCTATAGTACTGTTGACTTACATAGTAGTGCTGTGTTACCAGGTGGATGATACCAGCCGCATTACCCCTTGTATAGATAACCTGGCTCAAGTACTGGTTGAGAACTTGACAGGCAGGAGCGGCAACCCAGACCTGGCCTTGCTAGCTGACAGGCTGCTGCACAGCATGCTGCTGCGCTTCCCCCAGTTACTGTGGAGCGCACCCGTAATGCAAGCTTTACTGGTGGAGTTACAGCGTGAGGAAGGGGCTTTGTATCTGAGTGGGGCCAAGCCCAGGCTGACTTTGGCCAGGGTCTTGAGGATACGCAGGAAGACGAAGAAGGTGCCGCTGCCAGCATGGACATGGATCATCAGGGTAGGCATCCACTTTTGGTCCTTGTATGTCTACATACAACCTTTTCAGCATGTCGGTCTATTTGTAGTCCGTGTAGTAATTGCGGACGTTATGTTTGACTTCCTCAACTCTGTCAAGGACCTCGGTACAATACCCAGCAGCTATCTCCTAAATTTTGTTAAAGCTCAGGTACCATAACACACCAGTACAAATCAGCAGACTTGGCACAGCCTGTGAACGTGGCCTCTGCTGTTTGAGGTCAGCATGCAGAGATGGCCAGAGGCCAGCATCAGCTTCCCAGTGACTGCTAGCTGGCATACTCAACCCCACCTCTGAACATCTCCGAGAAACTTCTGAAGCTCTTCAAGACGGCAAATCTGTCATGCAACATGCAAAGACCGTGTGTATGCACAAATGCAGATAGTACAAGAGGGAGCAGCACTGGCTCCCGGGTGGACAGAGGCCATGTTCCATGAGCTGCTGGACCAGGAGGCCTCCCCTGCCAGCGGCGCTGCCCTGCACCATGCTGCTGACATCATGTCCCTGCATGACACCGCCAAGGCCCACCACTGCATGGCTGGCATGCAGCAGACCATTTCAGGTGGGGTCATGTTGCCCTACGTCATGCCCACTCAGCTCTGCCAAGGGCCGGCCCTGCATCATGCGCATGCAGCAGACTATCTGTGTTTGACTTTTAGAATTTCTTCTACTCCTGACATGGTACCAGCAAGTTTTGCCTTGAACGCTGCAAGCTGATGACTGCTTGCAATGTGTACCTCAATGTTTGCTGTTTGCATGTCATGACTGATGGCATTTGCTTCTTCACAGAAGCAGACTATCTGGAAAGTTTTGATGTTGCTGTGCATCCACAGATTGAGGATGCAATATTGGCATCATATGTCAGGTAGCAAGTATCCACTACTGTGTCCATTTTCTGCAGGTGTGCAAGCTTTGAACCGCAAGGCAAGATACAGAGGCATAGTAGCAGGCTGCCAGACACTGGATGAGGCAAAGGACTTCCCCTCCCCCGTTGGGGGTCTCACCCAGATAGCAGCCGCCTTGCAGCATGCCATAGCCAGCAAAGCCCCTGCAAAGATCCTGCAGGACAGGTGATGCAATAGGGTGACATCAGCGCTGCTGATGCATGCAGCAAGTCACTGCTTTTGCATTACCTCAGATTACAGGCATCACAACCTGCTATAGTACTTCTGCCTATCTAGCGTAAAAATCAACGTGGTGCAGTCTACTTGCACTTACATGAAGTTTGCAGAGTGCAGGATCTGATCCAAGCTGTGGCCACAACACATGGCAAATGCATTACACAGAACATTGCAGACAAGCTGACTGCATCGCAACAAGTGCAGCATTTTGCCTGCAGATATCTTCAAGCCACAGCGGCATTGATTCAGCAGTCAGGGAGCAGCATGCAGCCCAAGTTACTGCACCTCATTGCCTGGCTGCCTGCTCATCGCTTTGGGACCTTCAGCATGTCCCTGGCTGTCTTTGCCTGGCATTGGATCTTTGCAGAGAGCCCTGATCTGCAGGTAGGTAGCTCAGTCTCTGTAAATAAGAGTGACAGCATGCAGGAACGAGCCAGCAGGCATCAGGTGTGTGCAATGCAAATTTCAGCTCCGTCCAGACTGTTCGGAGCACCATGGGTGAAGCGGTTCGAGTTCAACCTGTGACAAGACAACACAGTATTGCTTCAAAAGGGCCTACGTTGTCAATGTATGCAGCAGCATGTTTACAATTTGCACAAATGTGGCACTGTTCAGCTCTGTCCAGACTGTTCAGAGCATTACTGGTGAAGCAGTTCAAGTTCAACCTGTGACAAGACAACACAACATCGCTTCAAAAGGGACTAGATTAACGATGTATGCAGCAGCATGTTTACACTTTGCACAAATGTGGCATTGTTCAGCTCTGTCCAGACTGTTCAGAGCATTACGGGTGAAGCAGTTCAACCTGTGACAAGACAACACAACATCGCTTCAAAAGGGCCTACGTTGTCAATGTATGCAGCAGCATGTTTACAATTTGCACAAATGTGGCATCGATGAGCACAACTTCTGCTTTCTGTAAGCCTGTTGTCATGACGCTGTCTGATATCTCCAAAAACAAAAGATGCACATTATTGTTGTTTCAATCCAAACAAACCTCAAAGTGTGCAACAGGTGCGTTACGGAACTGTTGGCAAGTGCGCCTTCCCCTTCAAAACAGTGTTTTCCTGGTATTGGTGCCCCCTTCAGGCAATGCATTAAACTGCAGTACACCATTTCTTGATTCCAGGTGTACCAAACATATAACATTCAAGCAGTCACTTCTTGCTCTGAATGCCATGCTGGCTGTTTACAGGTGCCCCTCATGTCAGAGATTGTCCAAGCCTGGCTGTACACTTCTGACAACAACATGGGCATCTTTGACTGCCACTTTGATGCCAAGGCATTCATAGAAGGCACGATCACAGATGCTGAGGCAGCCGCCCACTGTGATGACAATGCTTCATCAGCCTCCCCAGCCCCCTATGGAGACATCCTGGTGCCCATCAGCCAGGTTGATGACATCACAGCACATCACATCTGGGTTGGCTTTTTCCTACAGACCTGGCAGGTATGCAGTGCACTACTCCCACACCTGTGTTGTGGTGCGGGACAGGGGGGGTGTGGGTGTGGGCCACAAGAAGCACATGTATGTGTCGGTATTTGCTGTTCACAACACTATGAAGGCACACAACAGCGCATCAGGATGTGACTTATCTGGGCCAAGATGCACCAGACAGTAGACAATGCCAGCAGCAGCACAGAGGGAGACCCTCTGCATCCTTGTCATAATGTAGTACTGTGCTGGTACAAGGTGTCATATTGATGGCGTAATGCAACACGCGTCAACTGTACAACGCATGCTTTCTCTCAAAGGATCATTGCCAAGAGACTGTTGAAGTGGATGAACATTGCGCAGCCAAGCCAGCAGTGACAGCTGTGAGGTCTCATGGTGCAGGTGATGTCGTATGGCGCCAGTGCAGAGTCTGCAGCCACCACCACCATATTCACCCGCATGCTGCAGCATAGCCTCAAGGACAGCCGTGGTCTCTCCCAGCATCCTGCTGCAACAGGTGCACACCCCACTTGTCTTCTCCTCATGCCGTCACTGCACAGCTCAAAGTAGTTGTAGCACATTCACATAAGCGTACATTCTTTGTTGCCACTGACCTGAAATGGACAGTTCCCAGTTCTTATGAATGAGATGTTGTCATTTGGCTGATGCTTTCAGCAACATCTGTCCTCAATAGCAAGTGTATGCAACCAACTGCTCATGTGAATTGGTG
>JAABUK010006093.1_pt1 | contig 18262 bp, 12 predicted proteins | sample 5559141 | NCBI WGS metagenome assembly JAABUK01 (sample SAMN10711869, study PRJNA513367) | rock metagenome | isolation source: Antarctica rocks | place: Antarctica: Victoria Land, Pudding Butte nord | collected 2016-01-03 | reverse complement strand
GTCTCGCCAACCCCAACGCCCAGCACCTCCGGACCGAAATCGCGATGAAACAAGCGTATCGCCGAACCATGTCCGCCGCTCAGCTTGCGGAATGAACCTCAGCACGCTGAATACGATGGGCTAGCAGGTCGCGGAGGAGCGCGTAACCGCGGCTGGGCGGGATATGCTGGAACACGATGTGGGAGCTGACCCAATCAAATTCTGCCTTTTCCGGTAGGCCGTTCCTGAATGCGACATTGCGAACCCCCAACTCGCCGGCTGCCTGCCGAGCTTCGTCGAGCATCTCGGGTGAAATATCAATGCCGGTCACAGCGTCGGCATGACGCGCCATGGCAAGCGTGAGCCTGCCGACACCGCAGCCGAAGTCGAGCGCCCGACGCGGGCGGAAATGGGGAACCATGAGCTGAATGCGCGACAGCACGAAGCCGACGTCCTCGGCACCAGTCGCATAGAAGGCGTGCTTGGCGGCTTGGTCCATCCGGTCGCGCCGGAACCGGTCTTCGGTCAGCACGCCCCAAAAGGGTTCGGTCTCGCCGATCTTGCGCCAGTCCGCATCGGTATCTCGTTCCATGGAGGCGTATCCTGGCTTGGGCCACTCACTGCGGCGCGGAACTTCATCTTAGTTGCCTGTGGTTGGCTGGCAACGGGCATGGAAAGCACTTCGCCTCCAACTGAGGGCGAGTATTGGGTGTCATGCGGACCGCATGACGGATAAACGGCCCAGGGCTATTTGCTACCAGATGCCATGATCTCAGCTTAAATGCCGGATTGAGGCTTCATCTAACTGTCCATCAAACGAACCCCAGGCGGGCAGGCCCAAGCTGTCCGCCAACCCTGGACGGTGGACGCGAAAGCGGACAGCCACCGCGCTGGCGCCAGGCCGCAGATAGACGGCTCCACGTTCCGCAACCGGCTGAGAGCGGAACACTGCATCATACGCGTGTGCTTCAACGCTCTGCCCGTTCCAGGAGCGTGTTCCAACCGCGCCCCCGACCCCGCCCTACCCCGGCACGGGACACCCCACCACAGCCGCCGGCGCCACCGGGGCGTCCACCACGCGCACTCCTAGGCCGTCCAGCCGCAACCGCCGCCGCAGCCCGCGGGACAGCGCATCAATCCCCAGCGACAACGCCCCGGTCGCCACGATCAGCACGACGGCCACATCCAGCCGCAGCTCGGAAATGGCGGCGTCCACGTGGAAGCCCAGCGTGCGGACGCCCAGGATGCCGAAGATCGCGCTTTCGCGGACGATGATCTCCCAGCGATAAAGGGCATAGGCCAGGAACTGGCCATACAGGCGGGGCAGGGTCTCCCAAAAGTACAGGTCGGCGCGCCGGGGCGCGTCGGGCCGATAGGACAAGGTGTCGGCGTGGCGGCCCATCAAGTAGCCGATGATGCCGCCGTTGTGCAGCGCGAGCGCCACCACCGCCGGCAGCATGGACGGCCCCAGCAGTTGCAGCAGCACGTAGGCCACCATGTATTCAGGCGTCGAGCGGATCACCACCAGCAACGCGCGCCCCAGGGGCCGTCCGAGTCGTCCGGTGAAGCTACGGCAGGTCAGCGGGAACAGCGCCAGCGCCAGGACGGCGCTGCCGATCAGCGCCAACTGGGACACGACGAGGGTGTTCACGGCGCCGGGCGCCACCTGGTCCCGCAGGATCGGCCACAGCCACCCGCCCAGGCCGGCCCAGCCCGCCCCGGACGGGCGCAGCGGGCGCGGCACGATGTCATGTCCCAGGAAGCGCCCCAGTGCGGTCCATACGCTGTCGCCGGCTACGGGGTGCGTCAGCAGCACGAGGGCCGCGACGCTTCCGGCAAGCAGGAACGGCAGCGTCGCCGGACGTGCCCAGAGCCGGCGGGTGGCGATCAGCAGGTAGAACACGGCGACGAAGGCCGCGGCCTCGGGGTAGCGGCCCTGGCGGAAGTAGCCCTCCAGCTCGAACCCCATGGTCGGCAGTCCGACGAAGCCGAGCACCAGGGTGCTCCGCATCCCGCACTCCAGGCGGTAGAGCAGGTAGTTGCCCATCGGCGCCGCAAGATCGGGCAGGCGGGCATAGGCGAAGCGGGACAGGGCGCCGGTGGCGCGCGGCAGCACCTGCTCGGCCTGCAGGTCCGCCTCCTCGATCATCTCGGAGAACACCTTGGCGAAGATGCCGGCATAAGGGATGGCGATGGCGAGCAGGCCGGTGGTGGCGGAGGGCCCGGCGACCTGCATGAACAGCAGCGCCCAGAACAGCTCGTGTATAGACCGCACGGCGGCGCAGCCGGCGCGTATGGCGCGCGACCGGGCAAAGCCGAACGACAGCGCGAAGCCCGCGGCAGCCCCGGCCGACACGCCCAGCACCGCAAAGGCGACGGTCAGCACGACGCTGGCCAGGCCCACCGCCACCAGGTCCGGGTGCAGCACGCCGCCCAGCAGGCGCAGCAGCTCCGCGCCGGGGTGCAGGGCGGTGACGCCGATGTCCGCCGCCAGCAGGCAAGCGGCTGCGGCGGCCAGGAAACCCCAGGTTGCGCCGGCGTAACCGAGGCGCCATGCCGACGGGCGCTGCCCTAGCACGGGCCGGGCCGGCGACGCCGCAGCGTCAGTTCCAGCGTCAGCCATGGGAATCAGCCATAGAAGGGCGTGAGGTCGGCGGGGCGCAGGGTATGGGCCGGGGCGCGTCCAGCACCAGGCGCCCGGCGTCCAGCACCAGGATGCGGCTGGCGAAGCCCAGGGCCAGCGGAACGTCGTGCAGCGCCAGGATGGGCGTCGGGTGGTGCTCCGCCAGGCATTGCAGCACCTGCAGACCCTGCACAGGGTCCAGCGCCGAAACCGGCTCGTCCCCAATCAGCACGGGCCGCCCGTTATACAGCGCGCGGGCGACGGAGGCACGCTGCTGCTGCCCGCCGGACAGGGTGCCGGCCGGGGCGCGCAGCTTATCGGCCAGGCCGACCTGGTCGAGCACTGCGCGGACCTCCGCCAACTCGTGCTGCTGGGGCCAGGCCAGGACGCGCAGGTTGTGCAGGGCGGAGCCGCGGTCCAGCCGGCCCATATAGACGTTGTGGAACACGCTCAACGTGCGCACCAGCGCGGCCGCCTGCGGCACCAGCGCGGCCTGGTCCGCAAGGCGGCGGTAGATCAGGCTCAGCAGCGTGGACTTGCCCGAGCCGGAGCGGCCCATGACCACCACGCGCTCCCCCCGGCGCAGGTCGAGGTCGAGCGGGTGCAGCGCCGGCTGCCCGGCAAAGCTGATGCCCTCGCCGCGCAGGCTGAGCAGCATCGGGGCGGCCGCCGTCGTGTGTGCCGGCGCGTCCAAGCCTGGCTAGTCCAGCAGCTCGGTCTGCCGCGCCACCTGCTCCACCGGCGCGTAGTCGGCATTGGCGGCGGGGGTGAAGCCGCTGCGGGCGAACTGGGATAGGATCGCCGGGTCATGGCAGGCGGTCAGCGCCGCGCGCAGCCGCTCCTTGAAGCCGGCGCCGAACCGGCCGTCCACGTCGCCGCGCACGGTCCAGTTATAGTCGGGGAAGGTGGGGGTCTCCCAGATGACCGACACCTGGGCGGGATCAACGCGGCCGGCCTTCTGCTCCAGGTCATAGACGGTGAAGTCCATCGCCCCGGCCTCGTATGCGCCGGACTGCACGAGCTGCAGCGTCCGCGTGTGGTCGCCCGAGAAGCCGACGCGGGAAAACACCGCGTCCGGTGCCTTGCCGAACGCCTGGCGGATGAAATATTCCGGCATCACCCGCCCGGACGTGGACGCCCGTGCCCCGAAGGTGAAGCTGCGCCCTGCAATCCCCATCGGGAAGCCGTCCGCTTTCGCCAGCCCCAGCTTGCTGTTGGCGATGAAGAAGCTGCGGAACCGCGTGTCCTCCACGCCTTGCGCGATGGCCTCCGACCCCGGCACCGCGCGGCGGGCCTGCACGCCGGTGAAGCCGCCGAACCAGGCAAGCTGCACCTGGTTGTTGGTGAAGGCCGTGACCGCCGCCGGGTAGCTTTTCACCGGCACGTAGGTGACGGGCACGCCGAGCGCGCCTTGCAGGTAGGCAGCGACGCGGCCGAACCGCTCGACCAGGCGGGATTCGTCCTGGTCGGGGATAGCGGTGAAGGCGAGCGCCGCCCCTTGCGCCACCGCCTGCGCCTGAGCAGGGCGCGGCTTGGCGGCAGCGGGCAAGGCAGCCAGCAGGCCGAGTATCGTGCGGCGGTTCATGGTGGTCTTGTCCCTATGTGTCTGTTGAAGTGTTCGTTGCCCGCGTCAGGGCCGGACCGCAACCGCGATGTGCGCGACAGCGCCGAGCGTGATGGCACCCATGCCCTGCGCGTCTTCCAACGCCGCGCGAAAGTGCCGCAGCACGGCCTCCCGGTCCGGCCCCAGCAGGTCCAGCATCGCCGCCATGCCCGGCGCAAAGCCGAGCGACCCGGCAAGGGCCGCGGCCGATGGCGCCCGCAGCGCCGCCTCTACCCGCTCGACCCGGACGGAGGTGAAGCCCGCGTCTGCCAGCAGCGCACGCAGCCGGTCCGGGTCGGTGAAGCGCAGTTGCGCCGGCAGGTCGCCCAGGGGCGGCGGCGCGCCGCGGACGGCCGTCACGGCGTCACGCAGGTGGGCGGCGGCCTCGTAGCGGTGCGGCTCGGTCCAGGTGACGACGGCCACCCGTCCGCCGGGGTGCAGCACGCGCCGCAGCTCCGCCATCCCGCGCCCGGGATCGGGCAGCAGCACGATGCCGAAGCTGGACAGGGCAGCGCCGAAGCTGGCGTCCTGGAAGGGCAGCGCCGCCGCATCGGCCAGGCGTGCCTCGGGCCGCCCCCTAGCGATCTGCAATGCCGCGCGGGCCGCGGTGCGCGCCACCATGGCGGGCGAGGCATCCACCGCCACGACCCGCGCGCCCTGCGCCGCCGCGGCCAGCGCCGCGCCGCCCGCGCCGCCCGCGACGTCAATCAGGTCCACGCCGTCCAGCGGCGCCAGCAGGCCAAGCGCCGCGTGGTTGAAGGCGTCCGTCAGCGGCTCGAACACGCTCTCGTAGGCGTCCACGTGCCGATCCCACTGGGCGGGGTCCTGGTCAGGCTGGATCATTGTAGGGTATGGCCTTGCGCCGTAACGGCAGAGGGGATGATGCCATGGCTTTGGACACGGCGACACCCGGTGTGGCGACCCCGCCGATGCAGTTCTCCCTCGGCCTCGGGCTGACCAACGAGTGCAACCTTGCCTGCTCGTTCTGCTACCGCGACCCCACGCGCACCGATCGGCTGACGCTGGACCAGGTGCGCGACGTGATGGGCCGGCTGCCCGTGCGGTCGGTGAACCTGGGCACCGGCGAGAACGGGATGCACCCGGAGTTCCGCGCCATGCTGGCCTACCTGCGGACGCAGCCGGTCAAGCTGACCATCACCTCCAACGGGCATTCCATCGCCGTGCTGCCGGACGATGACCTGGTGGCCTTCGCCGACGTGGAGTTCTCGCTGGATTATGCGACGCGCGAGGAGCAGGACGCGCAGCGCGGCGCCGGCAACTGGGACCTGATCCAGCAGCAGGCGGCGCGCTGCCGCCGGCTGGGCGTCGGCGTCACCATCATCGCCGTGATGATGCGTGCCAACTATCTCCGCCTTGCCGACATCGCGGAGGTGGCCGCCGCCTTCGACGCGCCGCTGCGCCTGAACGTCTACCAGTCCGTGCAAAGCGACAGCTACGCCCTGACCTACGCGGAATACTGGGACGGTTTCGCGGCGCTGTTCGCGCGCACGGACGTGGTCGCCATCGGGGAGCCGCTGGTGCGCGCGATGGCCGGGCTGCCGCCGCGCGCGGGGGGCTGCGGCGCGGCGACGGTGCGCGTCACGCCGCGCGCCACCGTGCAGCCTTGCGTCTATTGGCCCGGCGGCGGCGAGCCGCTGGACGTGCTGCTGGGCCTGGGCGCGGCGATCACGGCGACCGAGCCGTTCGCGGCGGCGCGCTCCCTGCCCGCGGCCTGCCAGGGCTGCGCCTACCAGGCACCCTGCCGCGGCGGCTGCGCCGGGCGGCGGCGGCTGCTGGACATGCTGGACCAGCCCGACCCGTACTGCCCGGTGATCCGCGGCGACGACCGGCGCATGGCGATCACGATGGCGCCCCAACGCGACTTGCCGAAGCTGGAAAGCGCCTGCACCACCATCGTCCAGGCACGCCGCTGACGGGCTGACGTGCCGGGTGGGAGGCACATCGGCGTTTGCCCAGGCGTCTCTGATCGGACGCCAGGCCGGTCGCAGCGGGGATTGTGACGCGGCGCCGGGGTGCGCCGGACCGGCCGCCGCTGGGCTTGGGACAGCAGGGCGTAAGCCCGCCGCTCAGGACGCCAGGCGCCAGGCGCGGGCGGGCAAGGTCCGCAGCGCCGGCCATCCCGCCCGCGTCAGCAGCGCATCCAGCCCCAGGCTGCGCCCAGCGTGGTCCATCGCAAAGAACGCGTGGACCATGATCAGGAACAGGTAGTTCCAGGGCCACTCCGCGCTGTTGTGATACAGGCCGACCCACAGGTTGAGCGTGAACAAGATGCCACCCAGCCCGGCCAGCCGCACGGCCACGCCGAGCATCAGCATGACCGCCATTCCGGTCTCCGCCAGCCAGACCAGCGGATCGAGGATCGCGATGTTGGGCAGCAGCACGTCGCGCACCAGCGCGGCATGGGCGGGAAGAAACGAGTTCTCGGCCAACTGCCCGGTCCAGTATTGGAACCCGCCGGAGACCGGCAGCGGCAGCTTCCACAACGACCCCTGCAGCCACATGGTGCCGATCAGGGTGCGGAACAGCCAGATGGTGGCATGGCGCGCGGTGCGCTGCGCCGGGTCTTGCGACCAGTTGCGCGCGGCGATGGCGATGCTGCCCACCAGAAGCACGGCGTAGAGCAGCACGAGCAGATACTTGGCCCAGCCGATGCTGTTATGGTCGGGCGTATTGCCGATCAGGAATTGCAGGCTGTCGGAAAACGGATCGGTGCGCATCGGGCCAGCATCCTCAACGTGGGTGGTCATGCCACTCCGGAAGCGGACCCTATGATGGTTCAGTGGTGCTGCGCCAGGCATGATCCCTATGCCGTCCAGGAATGGCGAGACGCAGGGTGCGCTGGGCCTTGTGTTCCCGGGCCTTGCGTTTCCTGGGCAGTCCGGGCCAAGTCCCCGCCGCGTTGCAGCCTTCGCTGCACGGAGGCCATGGTCATGAAGCGCTTTGCCGTTATCCTTGCCCTGCTGGCGTCCCCCGGTTTGGCGTCCGCGGAGGAGCTGCTGACGGTCAAGGGCGCCGCGACTGTCAAGGAGACGCTGGACCGCATGGAGGCCGCCGCAAAGGCCGACGGCTTCGTCATCGTGGTGCGCGTGGACCATGCTGCCAACGCCGAACGGGCCGGACTGTCCCTGCGCCCCACGGCGCTGCTGGTATTCGGCAAGGCGCAGGGCGGCACCCCAGTCATCCAGTGCGACCAGCGGATTGGGCTGGACCTGCCGTTGCGCGCCGTGTCATGGCAGGACGAGGCCGGCCAGGTCTGGCTCGGCATGGCCGACCCGGCGGTGCTGAAGACGCGCTACGCCCTGCCCGCCGCCTACGACGCGCCGCTTGCCGCAATGGGGGGTGCCGTGCGCGCCCTGCTGAGCCGGGCGTCCCAGCCATAAGCGCCCGCCCTATGCCGCACGATATACCCGGCGGGACGTCGCCACCGGGCGCCCTGCCCAAGGACCATGCCGCGCCGTCCGTCTTCCGTCCGGAGCACCTGCTGCGGGAGGCGCGGCGCCAGCGCGGGCTGCCGGACCGCGCCGTGCCCGGGATATGCGTGCTGGACCCAGATGGCGACCTGGTCAGCCACCTCCGCCGCACGGGGCAGGCGCGGCCCGGCCCGGGCTGGGCCTGCTACCACACGGCCCTGGACGAGTTTACCCTGGCCGACGGCACCATCGCCGGGATCGTCGGCTGCGCGGTCGGGGCGCCGTTCGCGGTGCTGGTGGCCGAACAGCTTTTCGCCTCGGGATGCCGGTTCCTGGTCAGCATCAGCTCGGCCGGGCAGGTCGCCGACTTGGGGGAGCCGCCCTATGCCGTGCTGATTGACCGGGCGCTGCGGGACGAGGGCACCAGCGCCCACTATTTGGCAGCCGGCGCCGGACCGGTCGTGGCCGCGCCTGACCTGCCGCTGATCGGCCGCATCGAGGCCGCGTTGCGGCACGCGCTGATGCCGGGCGGGGCGGCCGCGCTGCACCGCGGCACGACCTGGACCACCGACGCCCCCTACCGCGAGACCGCGGCCGCCATTGCAGCGGCGCGTGCGCAGGGCGTACTTGCGGTCGAGATGGAAGCGGCGGCGCTGTATGCGTTCGCAGCCTCCCGGCAGGCTGCCGTAGTGTGCTTTGCCCATGTCACGAACACGATGGGGCAGCAGTCCGGCGATTTCGAGAAGGGCGAGGCAGAGGGGTCGTTGACGGCGCTACGGATCGTGGAGGCTGCCGCGTCCGGGTATCGGCAGGCTTAGCATCGCCAGCCCAAGATCGCACATGCCATGTCGCTGCGTTCATGCCGACGAGCCATAAAGGCCAGGGTCCAGCGGGAATGGAACGCGTCGGCTAGCATGTTGCACGGAGGTAGCCTGTGGCGCTGCAGGGTTGGCTAACGTAAGAGGCTCGCCTCTGCCCTGACCCTGGAAGCTCACCTTGCCCTTCAAGCTGAACCACGACCGCTGCGGTCACATCCCGCGACGGAAGCATAGGGTTACCAACTCAGCAGCCTACGACGCGGCCCTGCGCCAGCGTGGCAGCCTCACGGTTTGGTTCACGGACGAGGCAGTCGAAGGCTGGCGGGCAGCGCCGCGCACCACCCCAGGCGGGCAGGTCTGGTATTCAGCGCTTGCCATCTTGGCGGTGCTCACCTTGCGCGCGGTGTTCTCTTGGCGCTGCGCCAGACCAGGGGCCTGATTGGTTCCATCATCGGCCTGCTCGGGCTGGAATTGCGCGTGCCGGACCACTCCACCTTGAGCCGCCGGGCCAAGACGCTGGAGGTGCCACGCCCGCAGCGGTGCCGGAACGGCGAGCCCCTGCATCTTGTGGTGGAGAGCACGGGATTGCGCTTGTGCGGCGCGGGCGAGTGGCTGCTGGAGAAACACGGCACCAAGACACGCCGGTCTTGGCGGAAGGTGCACATCGGCCTGGACGCCGGAAGCGGCCAGATCGTCGCCGCGTCGCTTACGGCCAAGGAGGTCAGCCCCTTGCTCGACCAGGTCACGGGCGTAGCAGCCTCGTTCACCGCCGACGGCGGATACGACCAGGACCGCGTTTATGCCGGTGTTGCCGAGTGCTACCCCGAAGCGGCCGTCGTCGTCCCGCCACATACGACAGCCGTGCCGAGCGAGACAGCCGAGACTGAGCCGGCGCAGTGCGACCGCAATATGCAGCACATTGCCGAAAACGGCGGCATGGCGTGGCAGAAGGCATCCGGCTGCACGACGTGGGCGCGAGCTGAGGCAGCGATCAGCCGGTTCAAGCAGGTGATTGGGGACGCACTGCGCTTGCACACGGACGACCGTCGGGCGACCGAGGTGGACATTGCTTTCAACGCGCTCAATCGCATGTCGGAGCTTGGGCGCCCCAACTACGTCCGCATCGCCTGACCTCAAACAGGGTCTGGGCTACTGCGTTCGCTATCCAGGTCTACGCTACACGCTGACACATGCGCTACGTTGCCCTGTTTCGCTGCGTCTGACCGGGCTGCGTCTGACCGGGCTGCGGCGCCCGGGCAGCCTGGCCACCCCGCTGGGCCGCTGGCCGTACAGCCCCTGTGCCGGCGGCGCACCCCGGTCGGCACGGGGGCTGCCGCCAGTCGCAGATCTGGTCCTACCTACCCGAAGAAGCTTGCGTCTGCCCGGGTGACGCCGACAAGCTGGATTTGGGTCTGGTCGCCCAGGGTCAGCACCGTTTGCCCACTGGCGCTGACCTGGTTGGCGATGGCGTTGCCGATCGTGCCACCGTCATATCCGGACAGGCTGATCTTGTCCGTCCCAGGCACGAAGTTGAACAGCGCGAAGCTGCGTGCCGCCCCGGCGGCGATGTTCAGGCTGACGGTGCCGCCCATGACGACATCCGCGCTGCCCGAGCCCGCCGTGACCGTGCTGGTGCCGAAGGCGAACACCGTGTCCTTGCCCGAGCCAAGCTGCACGATGCTGGTGCCGGTGCCGGTGCCGATCAGGTCGTTGCCGGAGCCTGCGATGATCGTGTCCGTGCCGGTGCCGCCGAAGAACACGTCGGCTCCGCTTGCCGCCGAGCCGTCCTCGGTGACGTTGCCGGCGCCGGCCACCAGGAAATTGCCGACGGAGCCTGTCGAATACAGCTGGTCGCCATTGCTGCCGAACAGCACGGCCTGGCCGCTGCCGGCCCGCAGCACATCGCCGCCGCCATTGCCCCAGAACTGCCCGCCGCCCGATCCCGCCTGCACGTTCAGCGGCCCACCGATCCCGACCACGATGTCGTAGGCGGAGCCCGCGGTGTAGTTCACGCCGCCCGAGCCGCCGAACACCAGGCTGGTCGCCGACCCGCCGACAAACGACATCCGTCCGGCGCCCCCCACCGCCACCAGGCCCTTGGCGGCCGTCACCGTGCCGGCGCCCGAGCCGCCGAACACCGTGTCCTGGCCGTTCGACTGCACCGTGCTGGCGCCGCCCGCCAGCACCACCGTGCTGCCGCCTGTGCCGGTGAACACGGACATGGCGGCCTGGCCCGACCCTACGACCGTGCTGGCGCCGTCGCCGGTGGCGATCGTGGCCGATCCCGACACGTTGAACCGGTTCTGGCCGGGTCCACCCACCAGGGACACGCCGGCTCCAGCGCTGTTGAAGGTCGTCGGCCCGGCATTGCCCACCAGCACCGCGCCGGCCACGCCCGCATCGGACAGGGTGACGGCATTGCCGCCCTGCGCCACCAGCGCGCCGTAGCCCGCCGGCAGCGCCATCGTGCTGCCGGCGGCCGGGGCGGTCGCGACTGCGGTGTTGACAGTGCCCGCCTGGGCCGCGCCAAACGGGCCGCCGGGCGATGTGCTGGCCGCAACCGTGCCGGCGGCTCCGGCCAGCGCGCCCAGCCCGGCGCTTGCCAGCGCGTTGGACGTGTTTCCATAGATGCTGGACGCCACGTTGGCTGCCACGAACGCCGCAACGGACGGGTTCGCACTGGGCGCCGGCGTCGGCTCAGGCGTCGGGGTGGGAACCGGCGCAGGGGTCGGCGTAGGAGTGGGGGTTGGCGTTGGCACAGGCGTGGGCGTCGGTGCAGCCGCAAACGGCGGAAGCGTCACGCCCGGCGGAAGGTCGGCTAGGGCGATAACGGTTTCGTTTGGCTCCCCGGCGAAGTTGGTTACGAACTGCTTGCCAGTGTAGTCGCCGGTGAGCTTCAGGGTGGATACGACCACGCCGTCGCTGCTCAGAGACAGCGTACCCACCCCGCCGGGACCCGCTGCCCACCGCGCGTCGGTGATGATAGTGCTGCCGCCGGGGGTGCTATTGACCGCACTGAATGCGATGGCGTCACCCTTGTCGAAGCCGCTAATGACGCCCGCAATCGGTGCGCTGAAGCCGAACTTGAGGGTGCAGTTCGCCTGCATGGTGATCGGCGACCCGGTTTCCGCCGCGCGGAACTCCAGGTAGGCGCCGGGCCCCTCGGTGATGGAGGTGAAGCCGCCGACCGTACCGGAGAACACCGCATAGGCCCGCGTGCCCAGCGTGAGCGCGCCGCTGCCCACGGTGTTGCCGGCGACGGTCAGCGTCCCCCGGGCCACGTTCGCCGCCGTGCTCCCCAGGGTCACGCTGCCCACCCCCAGGTCGCCGCCGACGCTGACGGCCGCGCTGCCGGTGGTGCTGATCGTCCCGATGCCGGTCATGTCCTTGCCCGACCCGACGGTGCCGCCGAGAACCTGGATGGACCCCAATCCGCGAATGGCGTGTGCGACCGCCTTGAAGTTGGCATGGCCGCCCACGACCAGGCTGCCCCCGCCGGTAACGTCGCCACCGTAAACGGTTACGTCGCTGTAGCTCGCACCCGTCGGGGTGATCAGGTTCATCGTGCCATTCAGCACAACCGCCGCGTCAATGTCGGTGTTGACCGCGCCCGAGAACGTTGGCCCGGCGTCCACTGTCAATGCTCCCTGGGCCGCGCCGCCGGCCGTGCCGACCTCGATAGCGCCGAGCGGGTCAATGGCGAAGACGTCCTTGTCGAGTGCACCGCCGCTCTGCGTAGTCGTCAGCGACCCCGCCTGGATCAGCCCGCCGTTCAAGGCCATCAGCTGGCCGTGGTAGTTGTCCGAATGCACCTCCAGCCCGCCCAATACCCGTAGGGCCGCGCCGGCGCCGTTGGCCTCCACGCTGGACGACACGGTCGCCGTGGTGGCGCTCAGGCTGGCCCCAGCTTCGATCAAGGTGGCGTTGAGGGAGTTGGCGTCGGCCCGCGCCACCGTGAGGGCATTGGCGGTGAAGGCGCCTGTGACGGCGATGTTGTTCGTCATGGCCAGCGTCGCTGCCGCGCCGGCGCCGGTCAGCAGCTTGAACGAGGCGCCGGTGCTGCCCACCACGGTTCCGTTCCCAAGCCCGGCCTGGCTGGCATTGGCCAGCGTCACCTCGCTGGGGTTGGTGGCGCTGCCGTCCAGCGTGGTGGTGACGGCGTAGGTGATGAATGTCTGGATCGTGTAGTTCCCCGCCAGCGTCAAGGTGTGCAGGACCGCGCCGTCCTCCGACAGCGTGAGCGTGCCGGTGCCGTTCGCGCCCTGCGCCCAGGTCGCGCCAGTGATGGAGTGGCGGCCGAGGTAGAAGCCGTGGGTGTAGCGGACAATCTTGTCGGTAAGGTCAAAGCCGCTGATAGCGCCGGTGATGCTTGCCGAGTCGCCGACGATGACCTCGTCGCTGCCGGCCAAGCTGACCGGGGGCGCCACGCTGCCGTCCACGATCAGTTTGGCGCCGACGCCCAACGCGACGCTGCTCCATCCCGTCAGCAGGCCACCCGCCGCAAGCGTGGCGTTGGCGCCGACGCTGAGTAGCCCGGCGCCGGATGCCGCCGCGCCGAAGGTGAGCGACGCTCCGTTGGCCAGCGTGATGGCGCCCAGCGCCGTCGCGGCGCGTTGCAGCGTCGCCTGCGCGCCTGCATCCAGCTGCAGCGCCGTCAGGCCGGTGGTAGCACCCAAGACCTTCAGGGTGCCGCCGACCTCGACCGGCACGGCGTCAACCAGGTTGCCGTCGACGGAAAGCGTTCCGCCGGCTGCCAGGTTCAAGGCCGACAGGCCTGTGAGGCTGCCGTTCACATAGGTGTTCGAGTTCTTGATCGTGGTCAGCGTGCCGGCGCCAGTCAGATCGCCGGTCAGTTGCAACTGCGACAATCCTTGGGCGGAGGGCGCCATGACAATCGCGCCGTCGTCCCGGACGGTGGCGACGATGATCCTCCCGTTCTCGACCGCGCCCGTCAGGATTGCACCGGGGTCTATCGTCAGGGTTCCAGCGGCAGCCCCGCCGCGGCTGCCCAGCTCCAGCGTGCTGTTGCCCAGGATGGCCACGTCAGGGTTGCTGTTGGACCCGCCGAACGGGTCGGTCTTGCCCAGCAGAGTCATGTTGGCGGCCCGCAGGCGGGACGCGCCGAGCATCATGACCTCGCCGAAGTAGCCCTTGCTGCCACCGATGGTCAGCCGGCCGCCGGCCGTCATGGTGCTGTGGTCGGTCAGCTCCAGGTTGGACTGCACGCCTACATCCCCGGCCACCGTCAAGGTGCTGTTGGCCTGCAGATCCATCGCGTCAATCGTCCCGGCTGCGGTCGTTCGCAGCGCCAGGCTGGCCGCACCGTAGGTGCCGGACATGGCGAGGTTGCCGCCGACGCTCATCGCCCCAGCAGTGCCGCCGCCGGTCAGCAGGTTGAACGAGCGACCGGCGCCCCCGGTCAAGGACTGCGTGCCGGCGCCCAGGCCGTTGACGACGGCGCCGGGCAACACGACGTCGGTGTCGCCGTAGCCGATGCCGACCGAGTTGGTCAGGAACGTCTGGCCCGTGAAATCCCCTGCGAGGGCGACGGTCGTGACGGGCGTGCCGCCGCTGGACAAGGTCAGCACGCCCGGGGCCCAGGTGGCCTGGTTCACCACCAAGGTGTTGGTGGAGGTCTGCACACTCCGGATCAGGTCGCTGCTGTCAAAGCCAGTGACCGCCCCGCCGATGTTTGACCCGGCATTCAGGTTCAGCGCCACGTTGCCGCGCGTACCCAGCGCGATGGGCACGTTCACGTCCTGGCCGGACAGGCTCAGGACCGAGTTTGCCCCCATGCTGACGGCCATGCCGTTGCCGGCGCTGCGCTGCATCATGCCTGAGACGTTGAAGGCAGCGCCCGAACCGATGGCGATGGCGGCATCGTCTTGCAGGGATATGGCGCCGAAGCTGCTGTTGGCGCCGATGCTGATCGGGCCGGCGCCCGTCACATTGCCCAGGGTCACGCTGGCCTTGACGCCCGCATTGATCGCGCCGACGCCGGACGTGTCATTATCGATGGACATCAGCTTGCCGCCATCGTTCACGACGATCCCAGCCAGGCCAGTGATCCCGCCCTTGACAGTGCCCTCGCCGTTGGCGTTCACAATCAGCGTGCCGGTGCCACTGACCCCACCGCTCAACGTCGCGCCTGTGTTTGCGGCGCCGCCGAAGATTACGGCACCGTTGTCCACCACTGGGACGGAAGTATAAGTCAGGGCGCCTAAGCCGAATGTGGTGCCGGGATCAACTGTGACCGCGCCCTTTCTGGATCCTCCAAGCAGCCCGATCTCCACAATGGAGATCGGGTCTATCACCAGGCCGCCAGTGCCGAGGTCAAGGCTGTTTGCCGTCACCAGCGCAGCGCCGTTGGCGACGACCACCTGTCCGCCCTGGGTCGCACTCAGGGTATTGAGGTTGGTGCTGAAGTGGGCCGCTGCCACAAGGGCGCCCGGGCCATTCACCTCCAGATTGGAGTAAACCGAGATATACGTTCCACCCAGTAACCAGCCCTGACCCACATCCACCGCATCGGTATTATCTACAGCGGGTGCATTCGTCGGAAGGCCATACGGCGTCACGAAGCTGCCGATTAGCAAGCTGCTGGTCGTCAGCTTGCCCTCGATCACCGAGTTGCCTGGCAGGTGGAGGGTGGCAGTGCCCAGGGTGCCGCCTACGATCTGCTCGTCCACGCCGGACCCGCCTTGCAGGACGGCGATGTCGGCGGCCCCAGGCGCGGCCGCAGCGGGATTAGCGCCGGTTGTGGCGTCCTGCCAGCTCGCGGCCGCCGATGCGAGTCCGCTGCGGGGTGCGCCCAACCAAAAATAAGTATCCGCCATTGTAGCTCCCCCCAAAAATAGTTGGGAGCCTGTTAACCCGTGCTTTGCCCTCCAGCAACGGATGCAGGGAAAATGTAATACTTTATGTGAGCGTGGTGCATGGATCAGGAGTGCGGGCGCACGAACCCTGCCCGCATCTGGGGTGAGGCGACGCGAGCGCTTCGGTGAACGTCGTCATGAACACGTGCTGCACAGTGACGCTGCCGAATTCGGACACGTCCAAGACGCAGGCCAGCACGTGCGTGCCGACCAGGTGGTCCAGAGCGGTGGTCACCCCGGGGGTGAGCGGTATGTCGGCGTTTGCGCCGCCGAACACCACGACGGGGAAGGGCGGGGCCGCTCCGTCCGCTCCCTCGCGCAGCCTCGACCACACGGCAAGCGGGTCCACGACGCAGACGCGCCCATCACCGGCCATCATCCATTCAAGCCGGTCCTTGGCTGCATAGGTTTTGCCTGATCCTGAGGTGCCCATAATGGCCAGCCACTGGTTAGGACGGAGACAGGCAACACGCCGACGACTTGGCCAGCGATGCCCGCATTTGTCCCTATTTGCCCGCGCGCCGATGAGACCGAATTCTCGGCACGGTGGGCGGTCAGCAGGCGGCTGATGGTGGCCTCGCTCACTTTGTATCCTCAACGCTCAGCGAAACCCGACCCTCACTGGACGGCGGTTTCGGCGCGCCTTATGTGACCCAAAAAGGGTGGATTCTGAACCACGCCTCTGCGGCGACCGTCGGCGACGACCTGCAGGCGGGCGGGTGGGCGGGTATCGGGGATTTGCGCGCTCGGTCGCCCGAAGTGGAACCCTTGCACAAGGTCCACGCCCAAGCCGCGCAGGGTCTCGAAGGTGGCGACGTCCTCGATATGCTCGGCGACCACCGTCTTGTCGAGATCGTGCGCGATGGCGATCATCGAGGCCACAAAAAGACGGTTGCTCGAGTCCGACTGCAGGTTGCGAACGAAGGCGCCGTCGATCTTGACGGTGTCTACATTAAGCAGTTTCAGGGTGGCGAACGAGCTGAACCCGCTGCCGATGTCATCGAGATGCACCGCGCACCCGAGGCCGCGCAGGTCATCGATCAGTGCTCGGGCGGCCAGCGGATCGCTGATCGCGGAGGTCTCGGTCAGCTCGATGTGCAGACGGCGCGGGTCGACATGGTATAGTTGCAAATTGGCGCGCAGGAAGCTCGGGAAAGTCGAGTCTTCGAGCGAGCGGGCGGACAGGTTCGCGGCAATGCATATCGCAGGATCCGCGGCGGCGAGCTGGCCGATGCAAGCCTCGAACACCCACCGGTCGATCTGGCGGATCTTGCCGCTGCGCTCGGCGTAGGGGACGAAGTCGCCGGGAGAGATCACCTGGGTTGGATCCGCTTCGTCAACCATGCGAACCAAAGCTTCGTAGTGTGCCACCCGCAGATCGGCGGCTTGATAGACCGGCTGGAAGTGCAGCACGAAGTGTCCGAATTGCAAGGCCCGGTGTATTCGGGCGTTCCAATCCAGCCGCGCCGATTCGGCCTTGGTCCGTAGCGGATCATGGTGATACGTCGCCCAGCCATTCTTGCCGTTATGTTTTGCCTCGTACATCGCGAAGTCGGCGCACCCGATGAGTTCGTCCTCGGTTCGCGCATCGGCCGGGTAACTCGCGATGCCGATGCTGCAGCCCACCTGCAACGTCTGCGTTGCCGACTCGAAGCGCAGCGCGGCGACGGCTTCGACCAAACGTGCCGCTATCGACTCGGCGTCTTTGGCGGTCATGCCCGGACAAACCACCGCGAACTCGTCGCCGCCGAGCCGGGCTACCAAGCCTGGTTGACGCAGACACTCGACCAGCGTGCGCGACACGGTCACGAGAATGTCGTCCCCGATACCGTGGCCACCGACGTCGTTGGCATTCTTGAAATCGTCGAGGTCGATAAACATCAACGCCAGCGGAGTCCGGCTGGCCTCTGCGTCGCCGATGGCAGCCTGCAGAAACTCGTATAGACCCCGCCGGTTGAGCAGTCCGGTCAGCGGGTCGTGCAGCGCCTGATGCGCGCGCTGTAACGTCTGGCGCTCAAGCGTGACGTCGTCATGGAACCAGATGCAACCACTTCCTTCGCCCGCTTGGGCAACCGGCTGCGCGCGCTGGACGATGACGCGGCCGTCCAGCATCTGCAGCTCTAGCCGTTCCGCAGGGTCGCAAGCATCGACGCTCAGGATGGCCTCAAGGTGCGCCGCGCTGGCAAGATTGGTCCGCAGCACGAGCGACGGTATGATTTCGCTCAGGGCCTGGCCGACAGCAAGCTCCGGGATCGACCAGATGCGGGCGAACGAGGCGTTTGCGTAGATGACCCGCGCCTGGGCATCGACGAACATGATGCCGCCCGGCATCGCGCCGAGCAACGTGGTGAGACGGGCCTGCTCCTCGCGGGCCACGTGCAGGTGCAACCGCTGCCGCATTCCGCTCGTCTCGAGCGCCGCGATGCGCGACTTGAGCGCCACGGCCATCGCGTTGAAGCTCGCACCGAGCAGCCCGATCTCGTCTCGGGTGGTCACCGGCACCAATGCGTCGAGGTCGCCCCCCGCGACACGCCTTGTGGCCGAAGCCAAGCGCGCGAGGTGACGCGTGATCGCGAATGCGATCGCCGCCAGCACGCCGGTCGAAGCGATCAGTGCTGCGGCTCCGATCCCAAAGCCGCGCCAGAGAAAGTTTGCACGGGCCTCGCGCAACCTCGTGGTCGACAGGCCGAAGTCGATTTGCCCGAGCTGCTCACCCGCGACCATGATCGGCACCATCGCGTGCCTTGTTGCGTCCGCACGGTCGAGATCGATCGCATCGTGGTCTAGTGCGGGCAGTGGCCGTGCTGGGTCCCAGCCCGAGGCCGCGATGATCTTACCGCGGTGATCGCACAACACCAGATAAGTGATCGACGCGTCATCGCGAACCAGATCGAGAGTTTGCTGGATGGCCGCATAGTCGCGTTGTGCGAGTG
>JAABUK010006091.1_pt1 | contig 18267 bp, 11 predicted proteins | sample 5559141 | NCBI WGS metagenome assembly JAABUK01 (sample SAMN10711869, study PRJNA513367) | rock metagenome | isolation source: Antarctica rocks | place: Antarctica: Victoria Land, Pudding Butte nord | collected 2016-01-03 | reverse complement strand
ATATAGGGGGGGCCAGGGAGGGTTTTTGGGGGTTTGATCATTTGGGGCAGGTGGTTAGTAAGTAGGTTTCTGGGGTTGGGGGAGGGAAGTGAGGTTGGGGCGGGCGACGGGTTTGGCAGAGGGGATGAAGGCGATGCTTTGAAGATGGGTGCTTGAGTCGGATGCGATTAGGAAAATGGCGGGGATGGAGTGACGAAGCTATCAATGGCGATGTAGTATAGCAGAGCTTCCTTGGCAGGTAGTGATGAATTGTCATAATTTCTCGTGTGTTGAAGTGAGTGTATGTTAATGCCAGGCCTATCTTGATCAGCCTACAGCGCCATTTTCTAATAGCTCAGCTATTCGTTTATTGACCCCCAGGACGCAGCCCAGCAATAATTGCAGCACATATCTCTGTGGTATTTCCACCCCTCGAGGCAGCTGCTCAACCAAATCTGGTCTCCTTGTCCTTGGTGGGGAAGTCACTGCCAGTGGTGCTCTTGTACTTGCTTCGAATGAAATCAGAGATCTGCTCGTCCTTGGCTTGCTCGATAGCGCTCTCGTTGCTCTGATCTCCAGCGCCCATGAACTTCTCCTGGACGAAGTCGACACCTGTGTAAAAACAAAGACAATGTCAGCAATTACATTCAAGGGAGCATGAGTTGAGCAGGAGAAAGGGCAAAGCTCACCCTTGTCAAGGTAGTCCTCATTCTTCTCGCTTTCTCTCCCTCCACCAGCAGCGGAGTTGACCTTCTCGCCCAAGCCGCCCAAGAACCCGCCTCCAGATTGTTGAGATCCCGGTTGTCGATGACCTGTAGTGCTGCCCTCGGGAGCTTTGGGCAGTCCTCCCTCGTTGTTGTTCTTGTTGCTGCCGCTGAAGCTGTTGAAGGCGCCTTTGAGTTGATCCATCTTGTGTGGCTGAATGGAGGAGACTTGATCAATAGTGTATCTGCGCGAAATGTGAGAAAGGCAAAAGATGGGGGGAAACACTGTCACATACTTGAGATTCGACTGTGTGCGTCGATTTCTGTCGTTGAAAGATCAAGATAGTATTTAGGTGTAGGTGAACAATGCCCCGCCATGCAGGCACCCCACCAATGAATTGCCTATCCGATACCTCACTTCACGGCCACGATCGCATGCATCGGAACTATCAAAGCCTAATCGAGGCATCCTTCTCGAGGAAGGCCAACTGCTCGCTGTAGATGCTCGTTTTCATTCTTTGCACTGGGTCGCGTAAAATGGCTTATATAGCCACGAGAAGCACACGATACGCCGAATTCCAAGATATCTTGGCGGAGCGTCGAGCTGATATTCAACAAAAATGCACAAATAGTAGTAGTAAGTTACTACCTCTATTGGGGCCATCAATAACGCAATGAAGAGCCTACAGACCCTAAACGTCCACCTGAAGCATTTTTTCTGGCTTGTTCTGTGAGAAGTTCTATGAGAAGTCATGGACTGCCCATTCAGAAAAATGCCACCTTTGCAATGTATTCGCAGGTCAATCAGAACACCAGTGGTTCGTGCCCTGATATTCATCCCAAGCCCAGCATTCTGCCAGCTTCTCCAAAATCTCTTTGATCCGTCGTGTTCCATCTTCCGTGCACCTGCTGTGGACCTTTTCTCGCACCAAACAGCCCTACATAAAAGCAGTATGCTATGGCTGCCCCGAGCGCACTCCCGACTACGCCCAGTCCACTGTACAAGGGGTGTTTCTTAGACGGGCCTATCCTAGCTGTCTCGTTGATAGGTGTCTTTGCACCTTGATGTGATGTTCGCACAATCCGATCGGAATGGTACCATGAGACAATCGGTAGAGAATCGAAAGCCGCAGTCACAACCGTTAGTCCAACACTTCTCGCCGAAACTGGAGCTCGAGGATGCCATGGCAGATCTAGATGTGAAACTGGCATATTCGACATAGAGACAGAAAGAGTCTCAGCCATGCTAATCGGTCCTCCAAAGCATTCCTGTCTGAAGTTTGTCATCCATTGCAACAAAACCTGATGCTTTCTAAACAAAGCATTCGGTAACCACCTGCGAGGGGGCGTTAAGGGTGGGCTCATCAACGATATATATCCCAACAACAAGCAATCAAGACTGGAGGCTTGCTCTGTGCCGAAAACCCAACTGTGACTGCCGTTCTTCTCGACCAAATCGCAGAGCGGTTCGAAGAAATCCGAAGTCACCGCGTCCAGACGGAACTGGTTTTGATGACCACTCTTACCAAGCATACCCGCGACTGTCTCTTTTGGCTTTGCAACCAAATTCTTCGGAATATTGCCTGCACCTCTGACGTTTGTACCGCCATCTTCCTTATTGGTATTTTCGATGTCCAACGACGAGAGTCCTAGGTGCTCCGATCGTATCTTCGCCTCGTCTCGCAATCTGTGGGGAACGATCCATTGTTGGGGCCATTCTAGTATTTGTGCAAGCGCAGGCCGTGTCCACTCCTTGTAATTCTCGCTGGAGACGTAAAGGGAAAGATCTAGCAGCGGCGGACCACGCGATTCAAGAAAAGAAGAGAAGCTACGTGGGCGTTTTGTTAGACCGTATTCGGATAGAACATGCACAGCCATTCTTACGCAATAGAATCTGCTCTCTGCTGTTGGCCCAAATTCTGATCAAGGTCCCATTTCCCAGAGGAATGTTCCCGGAGGAAATTTACGATTCCGTGGAAGCCGTAAATCCATGTTGAACTGTCTTTCAAAGCAGGCAGTTCATCTGCGACGTAGCGGTTAGTCTTGAAGCGCACGCAGGTAGAACAGATGCATACTTGAGGGTCCGACAAAAGGATCACTGCTTGCGATCAGTCGCCATTCCGGTCGTGGAAGACACTGAATCAAGTAGGCAACTGTGGCTAGTGATTGTGGTTCAATTGATGGTAGGCCAAAAGCTGGTCCCCAGATATGAAGCTCAAGCAACATGATGCGCCATAATCGGATGTGCGAGGAGATACGAGGGAAAGGCAATGCACAAGATTGATTTGTCTATGGACGGACGGAGCGAGGTCTTACTGCGTTTTTTGGCGCTGTGGCTCCCGTAGCCAAATGAATCACACCCCTATCTGCTTCTCTATCAATTGCCGGTAAAGCTTCACTCCACAACTCCAAGCACCCAGGAAAGCATTCGCTAGTCACAGACGAACATTCAGAATGAGCAGAAGGAATGAGTATGACAAATTTACCTGCTTGCAAAAGCAACTGGTGATGATGATCGAACATAGGTAATGTCCATTGGTGATACTGCAGCTCAAATGACTGGCAACCAACCTGTCCAAGATCGTTAGTAGATGGGGCAATGACAGATCAGACCTCAAATGCTTCAATGAGCTTCCCCTGGTAGCCAGACGCTGAGACTTTTACTGCGTCGCGGATATTGTGAGCCGGAACGTATCATTTCGCTCTGACTGATCTCACCATACCAGGACGAATATGCTGAGAGCTAGCATTTCAGCAGCCACTGCAGCGGTACGAAGCATTCTGTCGAACATGGGCCAGTCATGTCAGGCATTCCTTGGCCTCACAGGAGCTATTGTTGGGTCAATGTGCTTCGAATCAGCCGGCGTCGCTTTCCTCGTGACATCCTCAATAGGTCATGCTCTCGGGATGTGGCGCTGGTACAAGGCTTCACTAGAGCAGGCCATTATCAGGCTCGACGCTTAACCAGGTTTGTTGAGACTTCTACTTGGATGCCAACTATCCTGCGAAGCAATTCCGAGCGTGAGATCTACCTGCCTTTCGCCGTGAAAGGTTTAAGTCCAATTGGGTTGTGCGTAACATGGCTGTTGTCGCGTGGCTTACGGCATAGCCAAGGGCTGGACGTGAGTCTTGTTCCTGGATTTTCTTTTGGTGGTTGACTCCTTTTCAAGAAGAACACCCTGAGGGAAGCAGCAGCATTGATTGAGAGCGTAACAGCACACCAAGAGCTGGCGCCAGATCAAAGCAATAAAAAGAATCAAGAATATCACTGATGGATAAGAATATGACGTGCGGTTTTCTCTGCCATAACGAAGGACGGTGGAATCGACGCAGAACAAGATATTTCCGGACCGCTTTCCTGCAAGCTATTCCTAATGAGATGTGCAAGGATTTGCAATATTCAAGAGACAAGAAACGAAATGAACCAAAATAGTCAATGCAAACCAGTATTCGAACAGGGCAAAAAGTTCGCTTAACATGTGTCTGCACTCTCTAACTTTGCCGCGGGAGAGGTTAGATACTGGGAGGAGAGGTACATCCGCTATGAAAACTAGCCAGCTGGCCGGTTTTACACACCCAGCGGCGAACCGCTGAGCCAAGTGTCTGAAGAATTCGGATCTGCTAATTCGGGTAGACTAGAAGCAGTGTGTTCTTTCGATGCATCAACCCACCATACTTTGCCATGGTCAGCGCTATGCAACATGATCAAGGAGCTACAAATTTGAACATATCTCCGTGCAACCTACAGGCGTACTCCTGCTTAAGGTGCAAGCATACTAAATAATTTCAGAAACGTTCGTAGCACTGAACTCGCCCCCTTTTCGTTCGTGAATACCAAGAGACTTAACAGCCTTCGATATAGAGCCGACTTCGCTCATTTAGAACTACAATTCAACCTTAGTATCGATGACATACCAAATGTTCATTCATAACTGTATTGAATTCCACACGATTGAGAACCTCCCTCCCTGCGTAGCGAGAAACCCGCCGTTTCCTATCTTCGTGCGTACGTTTTTGGCATGAAAGACTCCCCACGAGCAACAGGCCAGATATCAACCTAGAATTAGGAGCGTTGGGTTGAATGAAGGATTCATCTTATGTTAGTTCTCAGGGTTAAGCCACAGCACCTACCTTGCTCTTTTATGTAACAGCTCAAGCTAGATAGATTCAATAGCCTATGGAAACGAATACTCAAGTTGCAGAACTAATCTAGCTTGCAGGGAAGCTGCAGAAGTGCCTGGTTCGCACTGCGGCCGCCAGTCCTAATCTGGTACCCAAGTCCTAACGCCCAATCGGGAGGCGTAGCTCTAGCGCGCCAAGCCCGCGTGCCAAGCCTTTGACATTTCGCTGTACCGCGTACGGCGAAATGGTTGGATTCTGTCAGACAAATTCGCCTTGAATAGGGCCGAAGTGTCTGTAGAATCGAATTGAGTGCAATTAAATGGATGTAATTGACTGTCTAAATCTATGTAGAATGGGGCATTGAATGAGTGTTATATACTCAAAAAATGCGCTCAAAATAGTCTTATTGAACAGGGCGTTAGACAGGGCGCAGGCTAGCTGAAACCCTGACCAATGAACGCCCTGAGACCTAGGCTGTTTGACACACCCCCTCAGCTTCCATTTCGGGCGAAATTGAAGCTGAAGATGGGCCGAAATAACGCGAAATAGCGTCATGTATGTAGATCAGGTCTTGAAGGACCGAAAACGCGTAGAAAACGCTTAAAACAGGGTAACAGCCTGTTAAACGCAGGCTATTCATCTTTCTCAGAATCTTTGTCTCTCTATTTGTGTATTCTTTATCCTACAGACAGTATTTCTCTATATAGACCTCCTCTTTTATCGAATTGTTCTCATACGGAGACTGAGGAGGCAGAGGTTAAGAAGGCGGAGATTAAGAAGGTGAAGGCGGTAAGCTTTGAGCTCTGTGTGGGTGCTATAACGCAGGCTGCGCGTTAAATAGCTCTTTAATTATTGATTTCAGCTATAAACTAAGAATTCGCAGAAGGCGCAGACAGCTCAAAATTCAAGATAGAGGAAGGTTTAGATAGTGTAACAGCTCAAGCTAGATATATTTAATAGTCTATGGAAATGAATACTTAAGTTGTAGAAACTAATCTAGCTTACAGGGAAGCTGTAAAAGTATCAGGTGCGCATTACGGCCGTTAATCCTAATATAGCTTCCGCGCTCTAAGATCTAATCAGGAGGCGTAATTCTAACGCGTTAAGCCCGCACACGATCTTAGACATTTCATCATACCGCACGTATAATAAAATAGTTAGATTTCCTCCACTCAGCCTACAACCGTCTTCGCGTATAACTATTCTTTATAGTTATAATAACTCGTGACACTATTCCCTGACTCACTAGATTAATTATTCTCAATTAATAGTTAGCTGCGTTAATCCTCTCTTTATTCTCAATCACTAATCTTATTATTATTAATTAAACTCGTTAATAACTCTTCTTTAAAAGATAACTTAGAAATATTATTCTTATTCTTATATTTAGCTCGCTTCTTAAAGTTATTCTTTAATCACTTAGATCTTAGCTTATTAGCGTTTCTTAAGTAATAATTATTAAGAATCTTCTTTAAATTCTTAAGATTTTTAATTAAATAATAAGTTAAATCCTTTAAATAACTTATCTACTATACTTTTATTTTAAGACGTTTATTTACTCTTTTAATATTTATAATATTCTTTACTTCTTATTCTGCGTTCACATCTTTCTTCATTATAATAGAAGAAGATATAGAATAGTTTTATTTAAATAAGAAATCTATTAGATCTCTAAATAATAAAGCGATATAGAAGACTGAATAAATCTTTATAAACGCAGATAATTTAAGTTTATATATATCTTTCAGCTTCTTTAATACTTTATATAAACTGATTTATTTCGCGTTTAGCTTCTTATAAGATCTGATTATTTAAATATTCTTTATTAATAGTCAGATCTTCTCTTCTTCTTTAAATATTACTGATTAATAATACTTATTAATGTACTCCTTTTATTTCTTCTAAGCTTAAGTTAAATGCTTTCTTACTTAGTTTTATATCTTAATTATTAGCTCTATTAGACTTTAAGTCTTCTGCAGCTTAATTTATTATCTTATTATTCTTAATTTATTTACTGCGTTAAAGCTTATTTATAACTTATATCCCTTATTAATTATAAATGGAGATAGTTAAGTTAATTCTGATATAATTATATTAGTCGCGAATTCTGTATTTAATAATAATTCCGCTCAATTCTTCTGATTAAAGTTTATATAATTACGTAAGTAATGCTTTATCTTCGCATTCGCGATTTCTATCTATTTATTTATTTAAGAATAGAATGCTGTAAACAGTTTCGCGATAATACTTAGAATCTTATATAGATATAATCATATCATGCTTGCAAATTAAGAATCTCTATCTAATATAATTATGCTAGATAAGTTATAAATCCTTTATACATTCTTATATAGTATTCTGACTATATTCTTCGCGGTCATACTCTTATTAATAGTTATACAGATAATATAATATCTTTTCTTAATTAATTAATCTATTATATTAAGAATCGCATTAAATCCTTCTGATTCTAATAATTCTATTATAAAATTTATAGAGATATTCTTCTAAGATGTCTTAGAAATTAGAAGAGATTATAACTCTTCTTTTAGATATTATCTTCTTATCTTTAATCTCTAATAGATATGATAGTTTCTTAAATATCACTTAACTACTCTAATTAGTTTAGAGAATTAATATGATTTCTAAATTAATTGCAGTATCTTTAATTCTTCTATATGATTTGTTTCTCAGCTCTTATAAATCTATTAGATTACTTGCGTTTACAGCTCTTCTAACTTTATTAAAATAGCTAGTCTATCTTAAAAATAGAGTAGATTCTCTTTTTTCTTATATAGACTTATCTAATATCTATTATAAACACTCTCGATCTTATTCCGTAAGATCTTATAAATCTCTTTTAGATTCTAATTATTTCTATTCATCTGCTTAATATTCTTATTTAGCGTGTGAATTTCTTGCGTGATATATATTATCTTATAGTCCCTCTAAATCTTCTTAGATAGCATCTTTAATATTAATAGTATTTAATATAAATTCAAATCATTCTTTGTTTTAGAAATATTCTTTTCTTATCTTATTAAGATATCAGTCTTTCTATTAACTGCTTCTAGTTAATAGACTATCTTAAAGTTAAATTGCGTTAAGAACTCTATCTATCGCGCCTATTATCTTGTTAATTTCTTTATTAATATAAAGTACTTTAGAGTCTTATAATTTATAAGCATCTTAATAATATCTTCTTTAATATTCTGCAGCTTCGACTCTTATTTCTTAAAGTATTAAATTATTACTAATAATTTCTTATTATATATAATATAATTCCTCTCTGCCGGGCTCATACTACTTAAGTAATAAGTAATGAGATGTAATTTCTTATTCAATTCTTTCTGTGAGAGAATTTCTTTAGTAGTATAATTACTCGTATTATATTTTATGTAAGTTTCCTTTCTCGGATTAAAATACTGAAGAACTGAATCAGATATTATCAGCTTCTTTAACTTCTTAAATATCTCTATACAGAATTTATCTTATATTAATAAGATCTCTTTTCTTAGCAGATTATTTAATAACCTCGCTATCTAACTAAAACCTTTATAGAATTATTAATAGTAGTTAATAAATTTAAGAAATCATTATACTATTCATATGTTCTTTAGCTTTAACGTCTCTCACTTCTGAATCATCTTAATTCGAGCTGAATTTAATTATATTTTATTCACATCTATTAATAGATCTAAGAATTTGATCTTAATAATGTAGAAGTTATATTTCTTAATATCTACTTAAAGTTCTACTTTCTTCAGAATCTTTAATATCTTCTTAATATACTATTTATATTCTTCTCGCGTGTTATTAAATATTAGAATATCATCTTAATATAATATCATGAATCATTCTAATATACTTAGAAACATATCATTTATATATCTCTAATTAGTTAAGAGCGCCGAGCTTAATTTAAAAGACATTACTAAATAATGATAGTTTCTATATATTATACTGAATATTATTAAATCACTATCTCTAATAATAATCATTCTAATATAATGAAACGCTTAATAAACATTCATCTTTATCAGAAACTTCGCGTTAATAAGCTATTCTAATATCTCATCAATTCTAGATATTAGATATCCGTTCTTCTTTATTAGAGCGTTTAGATCTTGATAATTCATGTAGAATTAAAGTTCTTTATTTAGTTTCTAAATTAAAAGAATTAGACACGTAAATAAGGCGTCACTTAGTTTAATAAATCTCTTCTTAAGATTCTCCTTAATATATCTCTTAATTATATTAAGCTTAGCTGGATTTATTTATTAATAGAACTATCTTCTTAGTAACTCAGCGCCTTTTATTAGCTCTATTTAATGATTATATTTATCTTAATACGGAGAAAGAGTATTTAATACTCTTTTTAAAAAGATATGAGTATATTCTTAAAACTTAGGCGGAATTATCTTCTATAAATCCTCTTCAATCTTCTTATTATTCTTCTTCTATCTTTTAATATTCTTAGGAATGATTATAATAATCTTTACTTTAGATTCTTTAGTTAACTTTTTAAAAGCTACTAAACTCATTATCTTAGTATTTATAAATCTAAAAAAGATTAAGCTTATATCTAAACTTACATTATCTTTTTATTTTTAAGATCTTCAGATCTTCTTCTTTCTTATAGAAGCTTTAGCTAATAATAAGACTGATCTTAAATTAATCTCTATTTCTTCACGCTTTAGAATTCTAATGAGAGATTATTCTATCTCTTATTTAGATCTGCTTATATCTAGACATATCTACTTAGATATATCTTTATATATCTGATTATGATTTAATATATTTCTTTCTATTTAATAATGATTAGATATGTTTATATCTAGCTTATTCCTATTTTTCAATATTTCGCCGTATTACACGTATAATAAAATAGTTGGATTTCCTCTATTATATTAATAATATTCTGACTTAAGAATCACACTATTTATAATAAGATTGAGAATATAATCGTGTAATCTCATCTACTTCTTTTCTAGAATAATAGAATATATTGTCTGAGTTATATAAAAGATCTGCGATATCTATTAATATCTTATAATCATTATAGGCACATGAATTATCTGCGTTATAATAGAATGCTTTCTTTTAATAAAGTCTACTAATAGAATCTTCTTAACTAGATTTACTAGACTAATTTGCAGTCTCTTATATAGATTCTCAGTTAATTAATAATTCATTATGACTATTAGTTAATAGTCAGTATTTATTAATACAGACATATTTAAAGAATCTGTTCTTTCTTTATCTAATAGAATATTCATTAGAAATAGAGACTCTATTCAATCTCTAACTATTACAGGAATAATTATAGATAATATTCTCAATTAACGCTTTTATTTAAACTTCTTTACAGCTATTTCTACACTCGCAGATCTATTTACAGTATCTTTATAATAAACTACTCTTTTTCTAATTTCTTTAAAATATTAGAATCTTCTTTCTTAATAGCTATTAAGCTTAAGCAGTTCCTAGTTATATATTCTAATTATTAATATTTATAATATCTGAACTCTCTATAATCAGCTTTTAATGTATAAGTGAATATTATCTTTATAGACTAACTTCTACTTTCTAGCTTTTCAGCCAATCTTCTCTTTCAGAATCCTGAATCTGCCCGGGCAGATTAGAGATCTTTCGCGTATTATTCTACTTTTCGTAAATTTAATTCTAAGAATTATAAATTCTTTATAATCTCTTTAATAATCATATATCTCTTTAAGACTATAGTTAACTTCAGATTATTAAATATCTTTAATCTGATATCTCTAATCTAATTCTTCTCTAAGATATTTATCTCTATAATATATTAGAAGAACTCTTTAAGAAAACTAGATAAATCCTTATTTAACTAACGCAGATAATGATAATTATCTCGTGTAATATCTCTTTAAAAGGAATCTCTAAAGCGATTTAATAGTATTTGTAATAGACTCTTAATTATAACTGTTTATAATATCTCTAAATATAGCTTTAGTAGATTACTAGTCTCTCTCTTAGTTTTTAATCTTATATAGATTATATAATCTATTTTCATAGAATATTAATTTTCATTTATAAGCAACTTCAGCTTCAATACTAATAATTATATCGTGAACTACTAAGAAGTTCTCATTTTAAAAGCATTTGAATCTGATAGCTTCTCACTCTTATTATATTAACTACTCGTCTATATACTAAAGACTGCTTCTAGCATTTTTTAAACACTTTCCGCACTATTCTAATATAATAAAGGAGCTGCAGATATTATAGATCTTACTAGTAGATTCTTCACTAGTATCTTCTTATCTTTCAGCATTTTTATTAAAATCTAATTCTTCTAAATTAACTGTTTCTATTTAGCTATTTAGATGTCTCTTTCTTTTTATTAATAATTCTGTAACTTATAAATTATTTAATGATTTTTTATTATCTTATTAATCTCTTTATTATAAGTCTTAATTGTCTCATTATATAAATTATAGAATTTCTTAAATATACGTAATATATTATCTACGTTATTCTGTATTCTTATAATAAACTTTATTACTTCTTGATTCTTAATAAGCTATCTTAAAGCCGTCATCTCTTAAATCATTTCTATCTCAGTATTCTCTATTTATAGAGAAGATTGTTATTAATCTATATCTAGATTATTCTATAACGCAGGATCTTTCTCTAATCTTTCTTAATTAAATTAAGTCATATTAATATTAATTAACTTAGAAACTGAATTTTAGATTCTACTTTTAGTTATACTACTTTAAGTACTCTTAAGATTCTTTTATTCGCGAATATTAATTATTAGCTAGTAGATTTCAAATCTACTTATTCATTTTCTCAGATAGTCTTACTTTTTTAAAGATGTCTCTAATTTCTTTCTCTTTAAAAATAGATAACTGAACTCAATATATTAAGCTCGTTCACAAAATCTATCTCATTATTAAAGAGTTTAAAGATGATTTGAAGAAGATTTAATAAAGATAAGTTAATCTGCTTAAAATTTAAATTAATTAAAGAGTAACTGTTTTATATCTGTCTGAATAGTAAAGAGAGTGAACTTAAATATACTGTAATAGCTTAAGTTAGATATATTTAATAGTCTATAGAAATGAATACTTAAGTTATAGAAACTAATCTAGCTTATAGAAAAGCTGTAGAAATATCAGATGCGCACTATAGCCGCTAATTCTAATACAGCTTCCGCGCTTTAAGATCTAATCAGAAGGCGTAGTTCTAACGCGTTAAGCTCGCACACGGTCTTAGACATTTTACCATACCGCACATATAATAAAATAGTTGGATTTCCTTTACCCAGCCTGCAATCATCTTCGCGTACAACTATTCTTCATAATTATAGCAATTCATGACAGATAGCTCGAAATTTGAGGCAGAAGATGGTTCAGACGTTAACAGTTAATTTGATGTAAATTTCGAGTCAGAAAAGAATATCAGAGGCGTTAAGATCGTAGAAGACTGTTTTAATATCAATTTTAGTGATATCAAGATTGTAGAAGGCCGATTTACTGTGGATTTCGAGTTAATTGAGAGGGTATTCGCAGAATTGAGCGCAGGAAGCTTAAATTCCGAGTCAAAAGATACTTTAGGCGCAGAATTCACTATATTTAACGCAGAAAGCTTAGATTTCGAGTTAGAAGATGCTTTAGACACAGAATTTGCTATATTTAGCGCAGAAAGCTTAGATTTCGGGAGAGGATTGTATTCAAGTGTCTAATGCGTTCTAATTTTCTGTATATTATAGAATATCTTCTCTCTGTAATAGAGACGCTAATTCTCTATATCTCAGTAAATGTCTTTAGACGTAAATTTATGTAGAGAGATTATATTCATGAAAAAGTCAGATATGAGAGCAATATTAAGGAGAGTAATCTGTTTTAAGTCTATAGATATTAGAATAGAGATATTCACACTCTCAAATATCTTAATAGAGTGGACTGATTTGCCTGCTTTAAGCGTGTTATTCTCAGAAGCAGGGCGCTCGAATTTGAATCTAGATAAATCATTATAGATATAATAATTTACGTCTGAATCAAGAATTCACGTATCTTGTAGATAATAGCTCTGTTGATTTACTGTAAAAGAGGTTATTTCTATAAATATCTCTTAATTTAAGTGTTTTTCTTCTTTTTAAGCTTCTAACGTGAAATTTTGATTTTTCTGATTCTTGAATTAAGCTCTTCTCCGTAAATATTCTATTTTTATTCTGATTTTCTTATTCTAAGCGATTTTCTTATCTACAGCCTTCTGTATTTCTATATTTAAGACTCATTCGGCTGATCTTTTCTATTTAATTATGTAGGAATAGTCGGAGAAGAAGTAGATCTCAGAGCAGAGACATTCTTTAGAAGGTAGAGGCGTTAATTTTAAAGAAGATTCTATAGATAATTTAGTTAATAATTATTCTTATAAAGTGATAAAAGCTATATATAAAGAAGCTCTAAATACTGCTCTATTAATTCAGATATGATTGCGAAATATCTTAATCAGATTAAAAATTGATAGTATATTAATATTTCTACTGATTTTCTCTTTTAGAGTCATCTTATAAGAGTCTGTGAATATAGAATCAATATCCTTAATAGCTGTTATGAAATCGTAGAAGGAATTCTCATTCTGAATTTCTGACAGAGCCACTTTCTGCGTGACTGTATATATCTTTTCCTATTATTGAAGTCATATATCAAGCTGTTAATTCTATAGAGCCTTTTTTAATGCCTGATACTGATAAGATAGCTCTAATCGTTAAGCTTTATCTATCGGAGCTAACCTCTTTTTTAGAGCGTGGAAAATTTCATATATTGTTTCAAGATCTATAATGAAGACTAAATTCGTACGAGTGATAATTTCAGTAATAAATCTCCGTAGATTATTAAGAACGACGTGTTTCTTCTCATATTTTACTTATTTAATCCGATATTCGTCTCGAAGAAGTCTATATATCTCTCTCTCATCTCAATTTAGATCAATTACAGACGTAACAGTATTATTGACGTCTTTTAGCTCTGAATCTGAGGGTTCTTGAAGAATTGAGAGATCGTGAGTTAAATCTATGTTAATATAGAGCAGAATATCGCTTTCTCGGGCCCTACTTTTAACGAGAAACAGCCATTCATCCCAATCCCTTAAAGAATCGAGGATGACTGTTATTTTAGATATAGGGACGATAGTGGACGTCATTTTAGCTAATATTGATAGCTTGTGAGTTGATTTGTGAGTTAATTGGACAGAAAAAGTGGGTACTTAGTGTTGGTTGCAGGGTAGCTGCGCCGGGCTCATAACTGTCAGACAAATTCGCCTTGAATAGGGCCGAAGTGTCTGTAGAATTGAATTGAGTGCAATTAAATGGATGTAATTGACTGTCTAAATCTATGTAGAATGGGGCATTGAATGAGTGTTATATACTCAAAAAATGCGCTCAAAATAGCCTTGTTGGACAGGGCGTTGGACAGGGCGCAGGCTAGCTGAAACCCTGACCAATGGACGCCCTGAGACCTAGGCTGTTTGACAGATTCTCATGGCCCTGCCTGCAACCTCCTATGCGTACAGCTGTCGTACATAGCTGTAGCAACTCGTGACAGAATGAAACGCGCTTCCTCCAGGCTTTAGCTTGTCATTCAGGGCTGGGAAAGTGGATTTACTGCTCTCTGTGCTTTAACATTAGACCGTGCTTCGTCCAAGCTCGGTCATGACGACCCCGCTCAACCGCTTCGTCATATTCCTGCTTATCCTTAACCTCAACCAAATCTTTTGGCGTATCACCCTGATTGTCAGCTACTTTCATGTTTACACCGTTCTCTACCAGTCCTTTCACTAGTTCCCAGAGACTTTCTTCCACCGCTAGGTGTAGTGCTGCCTTGCCATCCTTATTTCTTTCATTGATAGCGTTGTGGGGCCTTGATACTGCGGGGACCTATTTATCCACGCCACCTCTTTTCTAGATTTTAGCTTCTACAACAATCGATATTCTTGATCCACACCAACCCACAGCGTTCTCAATGCAAGGCAACAGCCTCCTCGCTATCACTTCGAGTATATGCAGTCTGACATCAACATCGAATCTGGCGTTATCACAATCACAGAAAATCTTTCCGCAATCACAAACTCTCTTCTTGCGGATCCACTGATATTGGTCCAGCACTAGGAGCAGTACCGTCTGCCCATTGACACGCACGTTGCCGTCTGCGCCGAATGTAATCAAATCGCGCACCTTTGGCCAGAACTTATTCTTCACTGCTACAGACAGCGCTGTCTCACCCATATACTCTGCGTTAGCGACGGCGGCGGCTGCTGCATTTCCTTCCAAAAGATCGAACACGTCCTGGTTTGTACCTTCCGCCACAGTGAGGATCAGAGCTCTCTGTCCGTTAGGTGTTTTAAAATTCACACAAGGCTTTTCCCTTTTCCATAGCATTTTGATCGTGCCTATACCGCACGTTCCTCGCCATCGCACACATTGATATCTGCACCACTCTCTACTAGCAATCGTATAACCTCTTCGTTTTCTCTCTTCTCCGCCGCGCAATGTAGCGGCGTCCGGCCATTGTTATCCCTTGCCATGATGTCTGCCCCCATCTTAATGTACAGACGTACGACCTCCGTGGACCCCTTCTCAGCCGTTGTGTGTAGCGGCGTCTGTCTATGGTCATTTCGGTTGTCCATCGTATACGTTTGAAGGGCTGTGACACGGCAAGATTTGCAATCAATCTGAACGTAAGGGAACTTGGTTGATTAGAATAAAGCTTTGGTGACTGTTTGAAGAGTGTAGCCAGATCGTCAGACAGGAAAACATTGTTGTCATCTGATTGGTGGCCTGCATGGGTTTAGGCAGAAGCGGGGCAGAAGCGGGGGAGTTTAAGTGCACCTCGCGCAAGTGCGCATTCCGTCCGTTATCACAAAACCTTATATAATGACTACTCAGAGTATAACACATCCTAGCCATTTTTGAGAGGGTTGCAGAGCTAACTAAGACCAGGTGCAGAGCAGTCGTTGCTCCATGCTGCTTGGCATCGAGACGTCGAACTAGCCCGAAACCTCCTAGACAAAGGGACCGATCCAAATGCTGGAAGCGCTCTACAATGGGCAGCTGAAAAGGGGAATACTGAGATGGTAGAGCTGCTTCTCGAGTACGGGGCAGATCCAGACGCCAAGGATGACTCTGGATGGACATCGCTACACCACGCAGCCCAGGGTGAACACGATGGAATAGTACAACTGCTTCTCGAATACTGGGCTAACCCAAATGCCAAGGACAACAGAAGGTCGACACCTCTGCACATCGCAGCTGGGGGCAAAAACATCCTCGTGGTAAAGGTACTCTGTGACTCTAAGGCAGATCTAGAAGCACGAGACAACACAGGATCAAGTCCTCGGTTTTTTCCAATTCAAGAGGACATAGCACGGCTGCTTTACGACCCAAAAACGGTCATTTCTCAGCAGGTAAGTTGAAAAGATATGAAACAGCGTTTTCTAGAGTGCATGATTGGAGGCTGGCTCTAACTAAAGTATCTAGACACAGGATACGCCAATGTTTCCTATCACGATCAATGGGAATATACTCGGCCAGTCGTCTAAATCAGTCACTAAATTAATCAAGACTAAATACATATTAATCCAGAGTCGGGCCCGGCTTAGTTAGTCCGATAGGACGGAGCTGGATCATACGGGTGTGAAGCACCTCGATTACGTCTCTAAGAATACATACCTGTGTCAATATCAAGATGGGAATCTGGAAAAGATTGGTCAGCTGGACCTTGTTGTCTACGTGAATATTTATCCGAAAGAACTCAAGATGACGCCTACTTTGAAAGAAGCTAAAGAAGCTGAACCGGACCAAAAACATGAGGTCGACATCATTTTTCACGTAAGCGTGAACACGAAATCCGAAGAACTCCAAAGAGATGTGATAGAGAAATCGCATTATGGCGAGACTGATTTCGAGTTCTTTCTCAACAAGGTCCGGCTTCCTATCCTAGGTCTTAACCTCGACTCTGTGGCGTCTATTGACGATGTGCGTCGCATTGAAGAGGTGGGTGAGGTGGTGGAGCACAACGATGTTACCCGACGAATACTGTATATTGATTCGCAGCCACCTCGCGGGCAGATACAAGTGCCGCCCTACCAGGGGAGCGGGCAAGTAATTGCTGTTGCAGACTCTGGGCTAGACCGAGGAGAGAATGAGCTGCTTCACCACGCGTTCCAGAACCGTGTAATTGGTTGGTTCCCGGCACGCAATCCCACCCAGGGCCACAATCCCACCCAGGACCACACCGGCCACGGTACTCACGTCTGTGGCTCCGCTGTTGGCAACGGCCAGACTGTAAATGGCGACCAAGTCATGGGCACAGCGCCTCAGGCAAATCTAGTCGTGCAGAGCATCTGGGACCGTGCCAGCGGGAAACCACGTCCTCCTCCAGATCTCACAAGGCTCTTCGATCTTCCATATCAAACGAAAGCGGCTCGGGTGCACTCGAACTCTTGGGGCGGAAGTCACTCTACACACGACACCCGGGGCAATCTAATCCCATTCCGACAACACATGTACACCGCCAGCGCGAGGGAGATCGACAAATTTGTCTACGAACACCAAGATATGGTCATATGCTTTTCGGCAGGGAGTAATGGCACGAGGCCAGTAGCCCCGAACACAGGACATATCGGGGCTCAAGCCGCGGCCAAGAATTGCATCACAGTCGGTGCCAGCCGGATTTTACGAGATCCACACAACTTGAATCCCGGCGCCGTAGCCGACTCGAGTAGCCGCGGACCTATCAAGAATGGGCGCTGCAAGCCTGACGTTGTCGCGCCAGGTACATTCATCCTCTCAGCGAATTCATACCTCATGCAGAGGCCCCCAAACCTCGTGCAGAGGGCCAGGCAACTCGACTCCGACAGAAATTGGTGTTTCATGAGCGGGACAAGCATGGCCACGCCGCTCGTCGCAGGCTGTGCGGCCGTCCTGCGCGAAGCCCTCACCAGCCGCTATCAAGGAATATCCTCAAGTGCCGCGCTGATCAAAGCGCTGCTCATCAACGGCGCTGACATCTTGAATCCTACCACTCCCAACTTCGTGCCCAGCTACGACTCGGGATTTGGCCGCGTCAATATGGCCAACACTATCACGATCGTTCACTGCGAGCCTGGAACAGGTTTTCGCGAGCGTGAGCTCAGCGATGGTACCCCTCTGTGGGACGAGGAAATAGAGGTCAAGCCTAAGTACACCACTCTTAAGGCAACACTCGTATGGTCAGACCCCCCAGGCAAGGAAATCATGAACAAGCTTCGCCTAAAGGTAGGGAAATCGAAGTACGCTCGAAGCGACAATACTGTTCAGCAGGTTATATGGAGTACCATCTCTCCTGGAAAAGTCACGCTCAAAGTGGGCGTCATTGGGAAGCTTGACAAATCTCCGCAGCCCTTTGCCGTAGTTTGGCGGACTATACTAGGATGC
>JAABUK010006090.1_pt1 | contig 18269 bp, 17 predicted proteins | sample 5559141 | NCBI WGS metagenome assembly JAABUK01 (sample SAMN10711869, study PRJNA513367) | rock metagenome | isolation source: Antarctica rocks | place: Antarctica: Victoria Land, Pudding Butte nord | collected 2016-01-03 | reverse complement strand
ATTGCTGCTCCGCAGAGCGGCAGATCACCGCCTGTTCTGCGATCTCGTCGGATCGACTGCCCTCAGCGCACGGCTCGACCCCGAGGACCTCAACGAGGTCATGCGCGACTACTACGACTGCTGCTCCGACATCATCGAGGCAGCCGGCGGCTACGTCGCCCAATTCCAGGGCGAGGGAATCGTCGCCTATTTCGGATACTTCGCCGCCCATGAGGGCGACGCCGAACGCGCCACCCTCGCCGGGCTCGAACTCGTCGAAAGCATTCCCGCCCTGCGCCGCGACAACACCGGCGAGCTCCAAGCCCGGGTCGGCATCTCGACCGGCCTCGTCCTGGTCGGCGACCCCGTCGGCGAAGGAACGCGGCTCGAGCTGGGGGTGATCGGGGAGACCGTCAACCTCGCCGCTCGCCTCCAGGCCGTCGCAGGTCCCGGTCAGGTCGTCGTCTCGGACACCACCACCCGCCGCCTGGCCGGCGCCGTGGTCCGTTTCACCAGCCTCGGGCGGGTCGACATCAAGGGTCGCGACGAGCCGCTCGCCACTTGGCAGGTGCTCGGGACCCGGCCGGCCAGGGGTGGCCCCAGGGACGGCAGCGGCAGATCAGGCACCCGCCTCGTCGAGTGCGCCCCCGAGATCGCGGTGCTGCTGCAGCAATGGAGCGACGTTCGGGCGGGGCAGGGGCGCTCGGTCAGGATCGCCGGCGAGGCCGGGATCGGGAAATCCCGCCTGATCGCCGAGTTCCGCCGCCTGATCCGCCGCCAGGAGGTGGCCTGGATCGAATGCAGTGGCAGCCAGTCCTTCGTCAACACGCCGTTCTACGCCGCCGGATCGCTCCTCTGGCGCCTTCTCGACCCGTTCGGCCGCGCCTCGCCCGACGGCCTGCGCGCCACCATCGCCGCCATGCTGGCCGCCGCCGGCCTCGACCCGGTCACCGGCACCAGACTGATCGCCGAGATGCTGGCCTTGCCGAACTCCAGGCTCGACGACGTCGCGCCCGAAAGCGCCGAACATACCCGCCAGCTCCTGTTCCAGACCATCGCCGCACTGCTCGTCGACGCCGCCGCCCGTCGGCCAGTGATCCTCGTCGTCGAGGACATGCACTGGCTCGACCCGTCCTCACTCGAACTTGTGTCCTATTTATTGCGCTACACCTTTATTGCGCTACACCGCCGCCGCACCGATGCTCGTGATCCATGATGCCGCCGACGACGACCGCATCCGCCATGCCCAATCGGTCGCGCACAGCAACAACCATCCGTTCGACGAGGCCTATGCCGACTACATGGCGGCCGTCCACTTCGCCCTGGTCGAGCAGTTCGAGGCCAGCCGATCCTTCGCGCAAAACTCGGTCGCCCTCTCGGACAAGTTCGGCTTCCCGCAATTCGCCGGCATCGCCCGTATCCCCCTCGGCCGCGCCCTGGCGGGGCTGGGCGATCACCAGCAGGGACTCGCGTTGATCGCAGACGGCCTCGATCGTATGGACGCAACCTCGGTCCGCGTCGCCAGGACCATGTACCTGACCTGGCAAGCAGACCTCTGCTTGCAGGCCGGATTGGTCGATCAAGCCATGCGCTCGGCCGAGGACGCGCTTTCCTTCAATCCGAGCGAAGCCTTCTACCGTCCCGAGACGCTCCGGGTCCGCGCCAACGTCCTGCACGTAATCGGCCACACCGAAGCCGCCGCCGCCGCCCGCGCCGCAGCCCGCGCCCTGGCCATCCAGCTGCAGGCCACCCGCCTCCTCCAACACCTGGACCGCAATCCGTAATCAACTATTCCTAAAGCGGCGTCTGCTTGATCTTCTTCCCCTCGTCCGACGCCCGCCACAGATACCAGGACGCCGTCGACCGGAACGGCGCCCAAGCCGCCCCCACCTCCGCCAACTGCTTCGGCCGCAACTGCGCCGCCGCCCCAGTCACCAGCCGCCACCCCTCCCGCACCCCGAAATCATCCACCGGCAAGACGTCCGGCCGCCCCAGCGTCGACATCAGCAGCATCTCCACCGTCCACCGCCCCACGCCCCTGATCGCCGACAGCCGCGTGATCAGCGCCTCGTCCGACAGCCCGGCCGCCGCCGCCGCACTCGGCACCGTCCCGTCCAGCGTCTTGGCGCAGATGTCGCGGATCGCCGCCACCTTGCTGCCCGAAAATCCGCACCCCCGCAGCGCCTCGTCCGGCACCCCGGCCAGCACCTCCGGCGCCGGCAACCTCGCCCCGCACAGCTCGCCCAGCCGCCGCAGGATCGCCCGTGCCGCATTGCCATGCAGCTGCTGATGCGCGATCGCCCGCACCAGCGCCTCATACGGCTCGCGCGCCTCCACCACCGCCATGCACGGCCCGATCCGCCCGATCAGCGCCGCCAATTCCGGCTGCACCGCCGACAAATGCCGCGCCGCCTCCTCCGTCCTTCCAGCGTCCTGCATCACTCGCTATATTCCAGCTCGGGGTTGCACCCCAGCAAGGGAGCAAACAATGCGCCACCCTGTCCTGAGCGCGGAGGCGGAGCAGCAGCAAGCCAACCGAGTGACGTCCAGCCTGGCCGGCCTCGCTTTGGCCCTCCTGCTCGTCGTGCTCGGCCTCTTCCTGGTCCAGCACCTGCGCGACAAGGCCAAGCTCGAAGACTGCCTGCTCTCCGGCCGCACCAACTGCATGGTCATCCGCCCCTAAAGCAGGCTTGAGGCGATATTGACCGTCAACGCCACGATCACCGTGTTGAACAGGAACCCGATCAGCCCGTGCACCGTCGCCAGCCGACGCAGCTTGCGCGACGTGATCTGCACGTCTGACACTTGGAACGTCATCCCCAACACCAGCGCGAAATACAGGAAATCCCAGTAGTCCGGCCGCGCCCCGCCGGGAAACTCCAGCCCGCCATCGACCGAGGCCTGATCCGGCGAGCGCGCGTAGAACTCATGCGCATACCGCAGCGCGAACACCACATGCGTCACCAGCCATGACAGCAGCAACGTCGCCGCCACCAGCCCGATATACAGCTTGCGCTCCGTCCCGGCCGGCAGGTCCTTGGCCAACGAAAGCACCTGCGTCAGCGACGCGAAACTGATCCCGACCCCGGCGATGGTGATAGCGAACACCGTCCATTCGCCCTCCTCCTGCGCCGCCGCATTGCGCGCCATCGCCTCGTCGTCGCCCGCGCTCAGCAGCATGAACCCGAGCAGCAGCAGCAGCGACAGCCCGCCAACGTCCCACGCGAACACCAGCCGTGCCGCCCCACCATGCGGCGACGGCAGCAGCGCGTAGGCCGCGATCCCGATCAGCCCGGCCATCGCCGTGTAACGATGGCTCGCCACCACCCGCACCGGCCAGAACTGCGACACCATCGACCCGTTCATCCCGCCAGCAACGCGCCGGCCAGGCCGAGCACCGAGATGAACACCGAACACCCCAGCCCCAGCAGCAGCGGCCGCACCCCGCGCTCGCGCAACGCCCGCAAATCGGTGTTCAACCCAAGCGCCGCCACCGCCGCCCCCATCATCAACGGCACCAACTCACGCGACCAACCGACCACGTGCGGGGGCACCAGTCCGGTCCCCCCCAGCCCCACCAGCAGCAAGAACCCCAGCGCGAACCAAGGCACCGGCGCCTTGACCTCCCCCGGCTCCGGCGCCCGCCCCTGCCGCACCCACCAGCCCAGCCCCAGGATCGCCGGCGCCAGCAGCACCACCCGCGCCAGCTTCGTCACCGTCCCGGCCTCGGCCGCCACCGGCCCGCCCGCCGCCGCCGCACCTACCGCCTGCACCACCTCGTGGATGCTCGCCCCCGCCCACAGCCCGAATCCGCGCGGCCCCAGGTGCAACAGGCCCCCCAGCGCCGGATACGCCAGCAGCGACACCGTCCCGAACAGCGTCACCACCGCCAGCGCATACGCCACGTCCTCCTGCCGCCCGCGCACCACCTGGTTGGCCGCCACGATCGCGCTCGCGCCGCAGATCCCGGTGCCCGCGCCGACCAACTGCGACAGCTCCGGCGACACCCCCAGCCGCCGCCCCAGCCAGATCGAGAACGGCAAGGTCAGCGCCACCACCGTGACCGCGAGCGCCAGCGCGCCGACGCCTAGATGCAGCAGCTGCCCCGGCGTCACCTGCAACCCGAGGATCACGATCGACGCCCGCAGCACCGGCCGCACCGTGAACGCCGCCCCCGGCTTCAGCGCCCCCGGCAGCCCGACCGTCGAGCGGATGAGGATCCCCGCCGCAAGCGCCACCACCACCGGGTTGAGCGCGGCGATGCCGGTCGCGTCCCGGATCACCACCGCGAGCCAGGCCAGAACGAAACAGACGACCAAGCCCGGCGCGAGTTCGAGCGCGCCGAAGGAACGGGCCGTGGTAGCGGTCATGTGGGCGAAGACTCCCCAAGCAGGCGGGTGGCCGCCAATCGTTTATGCTCCTGCGCCAGCCGAAGGAAGTCACGCGCCAAACTCCGCTGCCGGGGATCCCCGCGCAACCGCCCCGCCTCGCGCTCCAGCCGCGTGAACGCCGCCAGCGCGCCCCGGGCGTCGCCGGCATCGATCAGCCGCAGCACGCCGACCGTGAACAGGCTCCGCAGCAGCAACCCCGGCGACCCGGCCAGCAACCCGCCCAGCCGGTCGAAATCGCCCATCCACGGCGCCAGCATCCGCGCCGCCGCGAACTGGTCCGCCTGCACCCGGTCGGCGAACGCGCCCGCGATCCGCACCGCAACTCCAACTTCGTCCGCTCCCGCCGCCAGCCCAAGCAGCACCTCGCCCTGAAGCTCCGGCGCCAACTCGCCCAGCCGGTCGCCGATCAGCAGCCGCGCCTCCGCCGCCACACGCTGCAGATCGAGATCGATCAAATTCTCCGCCCGCAGCAGCTCCGCCGTCCGCACCGCCTCCCGCAACGCCGGCCGCGCCCAGAGCAGCACCGCCTCGGGCGTCCGCCCCGGCGTCCGATCCTCCAGCACCGCCCGCCCGAGCAGCACCACGGCCAAGTTGAGCGGCTGCCCCGCCGCCAATGCGCCCGCATCCAAGGCCGGCCTCTCCTCGCTCCAGCCGCGCAGCAGGTCGAACCCGAACCGCTCGCGCCACGCCGCAGCAATCCGCACGAACAACGCGTGCAGCGCCTCGAGCGGCGCCGCCGGCGCCAGCAGCGCCAGCAGCCGCCCCGCCGCCCCGTTCCACAGCGCCGACCCCGCCGCCTGGCTCTCCAAAAATCCCTCGAGCAGCCCGCGATAGGCCGCCAGGTGCGCTGCCTCGGCATCCCCGCGCATCCGCAACGGCCGGTCCGACGCATACGCCGTCAGCCCGTCGCCCTGCGCCTCCACCCGCACATGCCGGAACCCCGCCCGCTGCAGCGCCAGCGACAGCCCCTCGCGCGAGAACAGCACCAGGTGAACCCGCAGCGCCAAGATCCCGGTCAGGCTCGCCGCGTCCAGACCCGGCCGCAGCGCGTCCGCATCCGGCGTCGTCAGCACCAGCGTGCCGCCGGGCTCCAGCGCCCGCCGCAACAGCCCCAGAAACGCCGACGGCTGCGGCACGTGCTCGATCACCTCGGACGCCAGCACCAACCCGAATGCCGCCCCAAGCTCGGTCTCGTCCGTCAGATACGACTGCCTGATGTCCGCCCCCAGCAGCGCCGCACCCGACCCGGCCGCCGGCGACGGATCGATCCCGCACGCCCGCCAGCCCAACGCCGCCGCCGCCCCCACCGCGAACCCGAAACCGCAGCCCACATCGAGCACGCTGCCGCTATGCTCCACCGCGAACAGCAGCCGAGTCTGGTGATACACCCCGGCATTCTGCTCGAGCGAGAACTGCAGCAGCAGCGCCGCCGCCGCCGCCGCCTCGTAGTGATACGCAATCCGCTCCGCATAGAAGCAACACCGGCACGAACCGCACCGCGCCAGGCGCAGCCCCTCGCTCTCCAGCAGCGCCCCATGCGGCCCCGGCGCGTCGCACACCGGGCAGGCCTCCGCCAACGCCCCCCCAGGCGCCCACCGCACCGCCTGCGGTCCCGGCGCCGCGACCTCGACAGCCGCAGCCGGGGCAGGGGCCGGATCGGGCAGAGCCCGCCGCAGCGCCATCCGCGCCGCCAGCGCCTCGATCTCGTCGCCCCGCCGCTCCACCGCCGCCTCGACCCGGTCCACGACCCGCAACAGCCACGCCCACCACAGCGCCCGACCGTCCCCCGCCGTCTCGAGCCGCCGCGCCAGCCGCCCCTCGCGGAACCCGGACTGCACGTAATGCCGATACCCCGACGCCACGACCCCCGCGGTCACCGCCTGGGCCACGTCCTCGTGCCGCCCCAGGTAATCCGCCTCGTCGAACCCCTCCGGCCCCGTCAGCAGCGTCTCACCCTGCGTCCGCACGAACGCCGCCGCCGCGACCACGTCGGCCGCCGGCAGCGTCGTGCCCGCCCGCCGCAGCGCCTCCGCCCACGGCATCGGCCCCGTCTGGCCGACATCCCGCCGCCCCGGCCAGGGCACCGTCGGCGCCGGGTCCAGGCATTCCCGCCGCGCCCGCTCCAGCCCGTCCAGCCATGATTCGTAGGTGTTGTCGCACAGGATCAGCGGCCCCAGATCGCTCTCCGCATACGCCGCCGCCCGGCTGAACACGCCCACCAGCCCGGCACGCCGCGCCTCGATCACCTTGACGTCGCTCTTGGCGTCGACGAAGTCCTGCGTCGACCTATCCGCACCCGTCTCCAGCGGCCCCACCAGGATGCCCGGCGCTGCCGCCCGCAGCCGCGCCAAATAGGCCGCATACGACAGCAGCCCCACATGCTCGACGTCGAGCCCCGCAGCGGTCAACGCCTCGGCCGGGGCCGCCCCGATGCACAGCACTCCAAGCCCATGCGCCCGGCAGAAATCGCGCACCGCCCGCACCACCTCCGCCCCCGACCCGGTCAGCGCCGGCCGGTCGCTCGACGCCCACACCACGATCCCCGCCGCTCCCGCGATGGTCGTCGCCGCGCCATCGGCCAGGTTCGGCGTCACCACGCTCTTCCCCGCTTCCCCCAGCGCGCAAGCCAGCCGCTCCGTCGCGCACGACAGCACCGCGCAGCCCCGCACCAGCGCCCTCGCCGTCGCGATGCTCTCTGCCGGAAACGCCGGCCGATACGACGGCGACACCAGCAGGTGATCGTCGAGATCATAGATATAAGGACACCCCAGCGCCCGCAGCAGCAGCAGCACCAGCGGATCGACGCTGCGCTGCACCCAAATTGCCGTGAACACCAGCTCCGGCCCGACCGGCGCCGTCGTGAACACGAACTCCCCATGCCGCAACACCGAGTAGCCGCCGATCGCCCCCCGCCGCAGCAGCGCGTCGAACGGAAGGTGCACCCGGATGTCGCGCAGGTTCAGCGCCTCGTCGGACAGCACCAGCACATGCCCGCCGGGCCCATGCGCCGGCCAGTCCCGCGCCCGCCGCAGCCACGCCGCCGCCGCCGGCCGCACCGCCCGCTGCAGCGCCGCCGCCGCCGCGGCCGCGCTGTGCCGCTCGCCGACATACGCCAGCGCCGCCGCCGACATCGCCAGCCGCCGCTCCTCCGCCAACCCGGCGAACGCCTCCAGCCCCGCCTCGACCGCCTCCAGCAACAGCCCGGCCCCGGACCGCACCAGCTCGTCCGCCAGCGGATCCGCCTCGACGAACAACACCGCCATGCCCTGCGACAGCGCGTCCAGCACCGGCCCCGGCGCGCCCACCCGCTCCGACCCGCTCCGCAGATCGAGCAACGCCGCCCCACGGGCCATCAACGGTGCAGCGCCGAGCTCGCCGACCAGCGCCAGCCCCCCCTCGACCCCGCACGCCTTCCGCCGCAAGCGCGCCCAGCCCGCCGCCGCCCGCGCCAAACCCTCCGTCCCGCGCCCCGGCAGGATATGGAGCGCCCCGAACCCGCCCGAAGCCGCCGCCCGCACCGCCACCACCGGCGGAACGACCGCGACCGGCACGCCCCGCCCCGCCCACGCCCCGAACGCCGCCGCCGACCCGGCCAGCAGCAACCCCACCCCCGCCGGCACCGGACCCGGCGCCGCCCCGCGAACGTCCAGAACCTGCAACACCTCGCCCACCGGCACCGGCCGCGCTCCTACCGCCTCCGGCGTCCAGACCACGAACCCAGCATCCGCCTCGCAGCCGGCCGTCACAGCCGCTCGTCCAGCAGCGCCCGCAAAGCGGCGATCTGCGCCTCCTGCCGCTCGACCAGCCGTATCAGCCGGTCCAACGCCAACGCCAACGCGTCCGGAGCCGCCGCCGCCTCGTCCTGCGCCCGCAACAACCGTGCCGCGAGCCCGCAGAGCGCGTCGTCCCGCGCCTCCAGCGCCGGCAACAACGCCATCAGCGCGAGCGCCAGGTCGCCCCGCGCCAAATGCCCCTCCGCCGCCGCCGCCGCGTCATCCCGCATGGCAAAGTCATGCGGGACCCCCCGCAACCCCGTCAACGACTCTCCCTCTCCCGCTGGCGGGAGAGGGTCGGGGTGAGGGTGGCCCCACCAGCACGACGGTTGACCGGGGCCGGTCTACGCCCGGATCAACCCCGCCGCCGGCGTCACCTGTCCACTCCCAGGAAACGCCCGCGCCAACGCCGCCGCCGGCAGCCGCAGGTGCGACGCCAGCAGCCCCTTGGCCAATGCCCGCAGATCCAGGCTCGGCTGCAGGTCGCGCCCCTCCAGCAACTGACCCGGCGCCAACCCCGGCCAATCCGCCAGCACCCGCCCGCCCGAAACCGCGCCGCCCGCGACGAACGCCACCGTGCCGGTGCCATGATCGGTCCCCCCGGTCCCGTTCATAGCCACCGTCCGCCCGAACTCCGTGATCACCAGCACCGCCGTCTGCCGCCACGCCGCCCCCAAAGCATCGCGCAGCGCCACCAGCCCGGCATCCAGCTGCCGCAACGGCCCCTGCAGCCGCTGCGCCTGCTGCGCATGCGTGTCCCAGCCGCCCAGCTCCATCGCCGCGATCCGCGGCCCGTCGGCCGCCGCCAGCAACCGCCCCGCCGCGCCGGCCAGCGCCGGGAACGCATACCGCTCGCCCCCCTTGCCCCCCGCGTCTCCCGAGAGCTGCGCCCCCGTGAACCCGCGCTCCTGCAACCCCTCGCGGATCGCCGGCCCCGTCACCGGATCGCCCGCATGCAACGCCGCCAGCCGCGCATACAGATCCGCCTGCGGTGCCTGGAAGCTCTGCGGCGCGTACGCCCCCACCACCGTCGGCCCCCGCAACAGCAGCGGCAGCGCCACCCCCACCGAAAGCGGCGCCCCGTTCGGCCCCGCCAGCGCCAAATCCTGCACCGCCCGGTTCAGCCACCCGCTGGACAGGCGCTGCTCCGCCCCGCTCTCCATCACGTCCTGCGCCTCGAAATGGCTCCGCGTCCGCACCGGCCCGGCCACCGCATGCACCGGCAGCAACTCTCCCGCCGCATACATCCCATGCAGCCCGGCCAGCGCCGGATGCAGCCCATAGAACCCACCCAAATCCAGCAGGCCACCCGCCTCCGGCGCCAACCCCCCGCGGAACCCGGCGAACGCCGCATCCCCATACGGCGCCACCGCCGCCAGCCCGTCCAGCGCGCCCCGCAGCAGCACCACCACGAACCGCCGGTCCGTCGGCGCCGCCGCCATCGCCAGCGACACCCGCCCCAGCGACACCGCCGATCCCAGCCCAAGCAGCGCGCCCCGCCGCGAAAGATGTCCAACCATGGTCAACGCCTCTGGAATTCAGGTGAAGCGATCAGCAGCGTGATCGCGTCCCGCCGCGACCCCGCGGTCCGCATCGCACTGGCCGTATCGGCCGACAGCAACGGCCCCAGCAGCACCTCGGCCAGCGCCGCAGGCTCCGGCAACTCCGGCCGCCCGGCGAACCCATAAGCCCAGTCGATCCGCCGCAGCATCGCTTCCGGACCCGCCCAATCCTGCGCCGTGTCCGGCCAGCCGATCGGGAAGGGGGCGTCGAACATGCCCTGGCCCAGCCCGCTGACGATGCCGTTCACCGGCGGCCGCCGCTCCGGCCGCCGCCGCTCCGGCGCTAACGCCGCCCCCCGCAGCGTCGCCAACACCAGCTCCTGCGGCGTCCGCAACTTCGCAAGCGGCGTCCAAGCCCCGGGCAGCCGGATCAACGCCAGCGACGCCGCCCGCAGATCCCCGCCGCTGTCCCGCAACACCCCCTCGACCCGCCGCACCGCATCCGCAGGCGGCGCATCGGCCACGAAATGCCGCACCAGCTTGCTCGCCAGGTGCCGATGCGTCGCCGCATGATCCGCCAGGAACACCAGTGCCGCCCGCCCTCCTCGCCCTCGCCGAACGGCCGGCCCATCAGCGTCTGCCCGCCGGGTTCATGCACGAACGGCCGGAACCGGAACCCCGGCTGCTCCCGCCGCTCGATGCTCCACCCCGTCAGCAGCCGCGCCAGCGACGTCACGTCCGCCTGCGAATAGCCCGCGGCCGGGCTCAGCGTATGCAGCTCCAGGCACTCGCGGGCGAGGTTCTCGTTCAACCCCTTGCTCTGCTTCAGCCCGACCCGGCTGTTCGGCCCCACCGACCCCGCATTGTCCAGGTATATCAGCATCGCCGGATGCCGCATTACCGCCAGCAGCATGTCCGCGAACCGCCCCGTCACATGCGGCCGGATCGCGTCGCGCACATACGCGCCCACCAGCGGCGCGACCCGCCCGGCCCGGATGCTGACCGTGAAATGATTGGCCCAGAACCACACCAGCCGCTCGCGGAACGGCGAAGGCGTCGCGATCGCCCAATCCTGCAGCGCCGCCGTCTCCGCCTGGAACATCGCCCGCGCCAGCCGCTTGCGCTCCGCTCCAGGCTTGTTCTCGCGGCGCTCCTCCCGATCCTGCTCGAGTGCGGCAAACGCATCCGCCACGCTCGCCCCCTCAGGGCCGGGATCGGCCCCCTCGAGCTGCCCCGCCAGCCACGCCGCCAGGTCGGGCGGGCTCGGATCGCGCGGCGAGCGGCCGAACCCGAACCGGGCATAGGCATGGACGAGATCGGTCCGCATCGCTCACCCGCTTCCGGCGTCGTTCAACTCTGCATACGCGCCGCCCGCTCCGCCACCCACGCGCGCCGCCGATAAACGAACAGGCCAGCCGCCCGCGCCGCCGCGTCTTGCGCCAGATACGGCGCCAGCCGCAGCAGGATCTCGCGCGTCACCCCCATCAACCCCAGCGTGACCGCCTCGCTCACCGGATAGAACCGCACATGCTCGAGCTCACGCGAGTCGTGCGCCTCGCCCCGCGCCGCCTCGGCCGGCGCCACCAGGAATCGCGCATTGAACCGGATCGGACTCTCCGGCGGCGTCACCGCCCGGCACAGATAGCCGATCCGCTCGACCGAGGGCGGCTGCCCGAAACTAAGCCCCGTCTCCTCCTCCAGCTCGCGCGCCGCCGCCATCACCAGCGCGCGCGCAAGCCGCGGCCCGGCGTTGCGCGCCAGCAACGCCAGCGTCGCCGGGTCCGGCTCGGCCGACGCGACCATGCGCCGGTCGCCCGGATCGACCGCGCCGCCCGGAAACACCAGCCGGTTCGGCATGAAGCGGTGCCCCGCGCCCCGTACCCCCATCAGCACCTCGACTCCCTGCGCCCCCTCGCGCCACAGGATCAGGCTCGCCGCATGGCGCGCGAACACCGCGCGGCGTCGGGACCGCAGCGGGGCAGGGGTGGCAGCAACCTCGGTCAGAGCGAACATCCTTCACGCAAGAAAATAATACCCGGGCGCATCCGCAGCGCCCCTCGCACAGTAATGACACCATCGAGGCCGGACGAGCCACCCAGAACGCACGGGCGTCGGCCCTTGACCAACAAGGAGACGACAATGAACGTCCAAAAGACCGGCGCCATCGCCGCGCTTGGACTTGCGCTCGCCTTCCCGCTGCTGACCGCTTCGCCCAAGCCCGAGAACAAGGCCCAACCGGTCAAGGTCCTCACCTTCCACGTCGTCGACCACGGGCTGCTGCCGTAAGAAGATTGCGGGACACCGTGACCGATACTCGCGCCAGCCGCGTCCCCCCGCTTGCCGGCCGGACCCAGACCGCGCGAGTATCTCCCTCATGCTCCCCCCCGCGCACACGTCCGCCGACCCGGCCGACCGCGATACGCACACCGACGAAACCGCCCAGCTCCTCCTGCGCGCCGCACAGGAAGACGCCGTCGCGTTCCGCCGCCTCTACGATATGGAATCGCCCCGCCTCTACGCCGTGGCCCTCCGTATCACCCGACAGCCATCGCTCGCGTCCGACGCCGTGCACGACGCCATGCTCCAGGTCTGGCGCAACGCAGCCCGCTTCGACCCAGCACGAGGCAACGCCCGCGCCTGGCTCACCAGCCTCGTCCGCTACCGCGCCCTCGACATGATCGCCCGCACCCGGCGCGAAGTGCCCTCGGCCAAGCTGCCCGAACTGGTCGACCCAGACCCAGATCCGCTCGACCGCCTCATGATCACGCGCACCGGCGAACTGCTGCACCACTGTCTGCAGCAGATCGACGCCCAGCGCCGGCGCTGGGTCGTCATGGCCTTCCTCGATGGCTTCAGCCACATGGAAGTCGCCGCCCACGTCCGCCAACCGGTCGGCACCGTCAAATCCGGCATCCGCCGCGCCCTGCTCGCACTGCGCGCCTGCCTCGGCGGCGCCGAATGAGCGACGAACCGCCCGACAACGACCTGCTCGCCGCCGAATACGTCCTCGGCGCGCTGCCGCCGGACCAGGCCCGCGCCCTCGAAGCCCTCGCCCTGCACGACCCGGCCGTCGCCGGCAGCATCGCCACTTGGGAAGACCGCCTCGCCCCGCTCGCCGACCTGCTCGCCCCGGTCGACCCGCCCGCGCTCCTCTGGCGCCGCCTCGCTTTGGCGATCGGTATCGAAGACGACCGCACCCGCACCACAGCGCCCGCCCGGTCCGCCGCCCTGAACCTTTGGCGCGCCACCGCAGCCGCCGGCTTCGCCATCGCCGCCAGCCTCGGCTTCCTTCTCTGGCGCCCCGCCCCGCCCGACACCGGCCTCGTCGCCGCCCTCTCGCCCGCCGGCGCCCCCGCGCCCGCCTTCCTCATCAAGGTCGCCCCCGGCGGCAAGGCCGTCATCCTCGCCCAGAACGGCGCCACCCCGCCCGCCGGCCGCGCCTTCGAGCTATGGGAACTCAAACCCGGCGCCGCAGCCCCGGTCAGCCTCGGCATCCTGCCCACCAACGGCCAACGCCTCATCACCATGGCCGCCCCCGCCGGAACCCAGCTTCTCGTCAGCCAGGAAACCCCCGGCGGCTCCCCGACCGGCCAACCCACCGGACCCGTCGTCTTCAGCGGAACTCTCGCCGGAACCTGACCCCGAATCACCGCCCCTGCGTGCTGTCACAAAACCGTTTATTGAGTCGTAAAATTGCGACTGCTACCCGTTAATTTACAGTCCGTCCAACATCGGAGAATAATCGTGGCAACCATCATAGTACCTGCCGGTTTCGGCACCACCGTCTCCGGCGTGACCCTCAACGACACCCTCCAAGCCGCCCCTGGCGTCGATCTCAAGGCCGTCCCGGTCTATTACGAGGTCGACGGCAACTCGATCCTCCAGTCCCTCACCATCGGCTACAATATCGGCTTCGACATCGGCTACAGCGCACCGGGCTCGCTGACCGGCACCGGCAACATCACCGGCCCGACCGACGCCAGCGTCGGCAACCTGCCCCTGCTCTCGAACTACGACACGCTCGACATCAACGGCACCATCGGTGTCTCCGTGAGCAATCAGGGCCAGATCACCGTCTCGGCCGGCGAACGCCTCGACCTGACCGCCGAGATATTCAGCCTCGGCACCATCACCATCGCCGCCACCGGTGAACTCGATCTCGACACCCCCAAGCCGGCGACCCTCAACGTGCTCAACAACAGCGGCAAGCTCAAGAGCACCGCGCCCAACGCGAACATCCAGACCGCCGTCAACACCGGCACCATCGATATCACCGCCGGCACCCTGGCCTTCTCGAGCGTGACCGGCGCCGGCACCATCATCGTCGAGACCGGCGCAAGGCTCGACATCGCCTCCGCGAGCGCCGTCTCGAACACCGTGGTCCTCAAAGCCGGATCGACCCTGCGCCTGACCCCGACCACGGTCTTCACCGGCACCCTGCAGAGCCCGGACGCCACCGCCAAGATCGACCTCGTAAACCTCACGGCCACCGGCGCCAGCGTATCGAACGGCCAGATCCTCATCACCACCGCGTCCGGCACCGTCAGCCTCAACGAGACCGGCCTCGCCCAAGGCCTCGTCCTGCCCGTCACCACCGACGGCAACGGCGGCACCTTCATCGCACTGGCGGCAGCGGCAGCGGCAACCCCGACGCCGACGCCGACCCCAACCGCCGATCCCGCCGTCTACCGCTTCTTCGACAAGATCCACGGCACCCAGTTCCTCACCGCCAGCAGCACCGAAGCCACCGGGCTCCAGGGCAGCCGCGCCGACCTGACCTACGAAGGCACCGGCTTCTACGCCGTCAACCCGGCCACCGACGCCAATGCCGCCCCGGTCTACCGCTTCTTCGACAATGTCTACGGAACCCATTTCTACACGACGAGCGACACCGAAAAAGCAACTGTCCAGTCAAGCCGCGCCGACCTCGTCTACGAAGGCATCGGCTACTACGAACACACCGCTCAACAGACCGGCGACTCAGCCGTCTACCGCTTCTTCGACAGCAACTTCGGCACCCATTTCTACACCTCGAGCGCCACCGAACGCGCCACTATCATCGCCACCCGCCCCGACCTCGTCAGCGAAGGCATCGGTTACTACGCCCCAACCACCTAAACACCCTCCAACCGTCATGGCCCGGCTCGTCCGGGCCATCCACGCCTTCACCCAAGCCCAACCAAAACCCGCCTATCCCGCCAAACTCTCAAACACGTCGCCGCCCGCCGCCAACCCCTGCACATGCGCCCGATGCCACAGCGCATAGAACAGCAGCGTCCAGGCCGCATGCCCCTCCCGCTTGCCGTCCGCATGCCGGAACAGCGCCGCCACCCGGTCCGGCCGCGCAATCTCCGCCACCCCCGGCGACGCCGCCACCAGCGGCCCCAGCCGCGCCCCCTGCCGGTCGATCCACGCCCCGATCGGCACCGTGAACCCCTGCTTCGGCGCAAACGGCCGCGATTCCGGCATCGCCCGCTCCAGCCACCGCCGCAGCAGATACTTCCCCCGCCCGCCGCGCACCTTCAGCCCATCCGGCAGCCGGAACGCCGCCGCCGCCACGCCCGCATCCAGGAACGGCGTCCGTCCCTCGACCCCGTGCGCCATCAGGCACCGGTCCAGCTTCAGCAGCAGGTCGTGCGGCAGCCAGTCCGCCATGTCCGTCGCTTGCGCCACCGCCAGCCGCGTCCGACCCGGCAGCGCCGCCTGCGCCTCGGCCGCCGCCAGACCGTCGCGCCACGCCAGCGGCGTCTCGCGCAGCACGTCCAGCTGGTCGAAAATCCCGCGCGACCGCATCACCCGCCCGCCCTGCCACCACGGCCGCATCGCGCTGCGATACCGCCCATACCCGGCGAAGACCTCGTCCCCGCCCTCGCCGCACAGCACCACCTTGACGTCCGGCCGCGCCCGCTGCGCCAGGAACCACGACGGGATGATCGCGTAATCGGCCGCCGGGTCGTCCATGCAGGCGACGATCTCCGGCAGATGCCGCCACACCATCGCCTCGTTGATCTCGATGCTCTCGTGCCGCGCCCCAGCCGCCGCCGCGACCACCGCCGCATGCGCCCGCTCGTCGGCCGCCCCCGGCGCCTCCGACGCATCGAACCCGGCCGTGAACGCCAGCACCCGCTCGCCCCCCAGCCGCGCCATCGCCGCCAGGATCGCCGAGCTGTCCACGCCCCCGGACAGGAACATCCCGTAAGGCACGTCGCTGCGCTGATGCAGGTCGACGCTGCGCATCAGCGCCCCATCCAACCGCTCCAGCGCCGCCTCCTCCGAAATCGCCTCCGGCCCCCCCTCCGCCCCCCCTTCAGGCAACGCCGCCAGCCGCGTTCGGTCCAGCACATGCCCGTCCGCCACCCGGATGCTCTCGCCCGGCAGCACCCGATCGATCCCCGGAAAGATCGTCGCCCGCCCGGTCGTGAACTGCATCTGCAGCAGTTCGTCCCGCGCCGCCGCCCGAACCCCGCGCCCCACCAGCCCGGCCGCCAGCAACGCCTGCGGCTCCGACGCGAACGCCAGCCCCCCTTCGATCTGCGCGGTGTACAGCGGCTTGATCCCGAACGGATCGCGCGTCAGCGTCAGCGAACGCTGCACCCGCTCGTGGATCGCGATCGCATACATGCCCCGCAGCGCCTGCGCGTAACCCGGCCCGTCCCGCAGCCAAAGATGCAGCGCCGGCTCGCAATCGCTCCCCGTCGCGAACCGCGCCTCCGGCAATCCGTCCCGCAACTCTCTGTAGTTATAAACTTCTCCATTGGCCACCAGCGCCGCCGGCCCGGCAAACAGCGGCTGGTCGCCCCCGGCGACATCGATGATCGCCAGCCGCGTGTGCACCAGCGCCACCCGCCCCACCACCGAATGCCCGGCCCCATCCGGCCCGCGATGCCTCAGCGCCCGCGACAGCGCCGCCAGCACCGACGCATCCGGCGCCGCCGCGGACGGCGCCATCACCAATCCGGCGATCCCGCACATCAGCCAACCCCCGCGATAGCCGCCATCGTCTCCCGCCACCGGAGCACCACCGGCGCCTCGGCATGCGCCGCCTCCCACTCCGCCCGCCCCGCCGCCGCCAATCCGGCCGAAAGCCCCCGGTCGGCCAGCACCGCCCCGATCGCCCCCGCCAGCCGCACCGGGTCCTCCGGCGGCACCAGCACCCCCGTCCGCCCGGGATCGATCAACTCCACCGGCCCGGCCACCGCCGCCGCCACCACCGGACGCCCCGCCGAAAACGCCTCGAGAATGACATTGCCCAGCGGCTCGACCCGGCTCGGGCACACCAGCACGTCGCACCCGGCCAGCAACCCCGCAATGTCCGCCCGCCACCCCGGCATGGACAACCGCCGGGACACCCCAAGCTCCTCGCCCAACCGCTCCAGCGCCACCCGCTCCGGCCCGTCCCCCGCAATCACCAGATGCGCCTCCGGCAGCAGCGCCAACGCCCGGATCAGCACGTCGAACGCCTTGTTCCCGTGTAGCCGCCCCAGCGCCAACACCACCGGACCCGGCGCCAGCCGCACCGGTGCCGCCCCAATCTCCATCAGATCCGGCGCGAAATTCGGCAGATGGTGCACCCGCTCCGCCGGCCACCCCTGCGCCCGGATCCACCCGACGATCCCGCGCGTGTTCCCCACCAGATGGTCGAACCCCCGGTAATACCGCAGGTCGTAATACCCCCCGAGCCGCCCCACCCGAACCCAGCCGCCCCGCGGCGTCGCCGCCGCCGCCCGGTTCATCCAAGACACCGCCACGCGCGGCTCGAACCGCCGCAGCACCCGCCCTAACCGCGGCCGGGTCAGCAAATCCAGCGCACCCCCGAACCCGAGCGGCACCGGCGCTAGCCCCGCCGCCCGCAACCGCGCCGCCCGCGCCGCATCCCGCCGGATCACCGGCAGCACCGTCTCCCCCGAACGCTGCAGCGCCGCCGTCAGCCGCTCGAAGAACAGTTCGGCCCCGCCCGCCCGGGCGCCAGCCATGACATGAGCCATTCTCAATGCGGTTGCAGCGTGAGGCGGGGCAGGGGGGGCATGCCCTCAAGCCTTAGCACGGACGCCCGGCGAGTCTTGCAGCCGCCCCCGCCGCGCCCCAATTCGCCCCCATGACCAAAATCGCCCATCTGACCGATCGCGCCGTCCTCGCCGTCGCCGGCGACGACCGGGTGAGCTTCCTCCAAGGCCTCGTCTCCAACGACGCCGCCGCCGCCACCCCCGGCCGCGCCGTCTGGGCCGCGCTGCTCACCCCCCAGGGCAAATGGCTCGCCGATTTCTTCATCTTCGCCGACGCCGATCGCCTGCTGCTCGACTGCGAAGCCGCCCAGCGCCCCATGCTCGCCAAGACCCTCGCCCGCTTCCGCCTCCGCGCCAAGGCAACCCTCGAGCCGCTTGATGTCCCAGTCTACGCCGCCTGGGACGGCAACGCGCCCGACGCGGCCATCCACGCCCGCGATCCGCGCCTGCCCGAAGCCGGCTGGCGCATCCTCGGCCAATCCCGATCCCCCAACGCCACCGAAGCCGACTACGACGCCCACCGCCTCGCCCTCGGCCTGCCCGCAGGCTCCCGCGACCTCGAATCGGAAAAGAGCACCCTCGTCGAATCCGGCTTCGACGAACTCCACGGCATCGACTGGG
>JAABUK010006087.1_pt1 | contig 18287 bp, 14 predicted proteins | sample 5559141 | NCBI WGS metagenome assembly JAABUK01 (sample SAMN10711869, study PRJNA513367) | rock metagenome | isolation source: Antarctica rocks | place: Antarctica: Victoria Land, Pudding Butte nord | collected 2016-01-03 | reverse complement strand
TTTGTGGCGAAAGTTTTTATTCTGCCGACGAAAGTCTGGCACCTCCGCCAAGTGGGCAAGCAGGGTCATCTGAAAAGAACGTAAATCTCAAATTTACACCGAGGGCACATAGTGCGGTTAGTCTGCCCTACTACGTACCTTTCACCTGTGTATGCAGACGTTCCTTTTCAGATTTCCTATCGCGCTAATCGGCTGGTTGCTAGCCTTCGGGGCACACGCCCAAAGCCGCCCGGATAGCGTTGACGTTTTTCTGCAAGACCGTATGCAGCAGTTGCGCATCCCTGGGTTACAGGTGGCGGTTATTCAACACGGTAAAGTGGTTAAGCTCGCGAGCTACGGGCTAGCCAACGTGGAGCACACCGTTCCCACCACCAACGAAAGCGTCTTCTCCATTAATTCCATGACCAAGGCCTTTGTGGGGGTCGCCATTATGCAACTCGTGGAGGCGGGTAAGCTGCGGCTGGGAGACCCGCTCTCGCGCTACTTGGCCGGCTTGCCGGGTCCTTGGCAAAACCTGACGATACACCAGGTACTGAGCCACATATCCGGGTTACCCAACATCATCGACTCCTCCGAACATATTTTGGGCGGCGGACAAGAAGCCGCCGCGTGGGCGCAAGTTCAAACGTTGCCGATGGAATTCGCGCCTGGGGAGAAATTCAGCTACAACCAGACGGGCTACGTGATTTTGGGCCGCCTCATCACCCAACTGAGCGGTATGCCGTTCACGCAATTCATCGCCCAGCAATTTCGGGCGGCGGGCCTCACCCAGACCCGCTTCGGCGATTCCCAAGACGTTATTCCCCACTCGGCGGGGGCCTATACCACGAAGCGTAACGTGGACGGCCATTGGGTAGACCAGCCGGAATTGAGCACGGCTTATGTGGAGTTTCCCGCTTTTGTTCGGGCGGGCGCGGGCATTCTTTCCACTGCCCAGGACCTGGCCCGGTGGCTATTGGCCTTGCAAGACGGCCGCCTCTTGAAAAGCAAAGCCAGTGTACAGGCACTTTGGACGCCAGCCGTGCTCAATAACGGCCACATCGGGGGCTCCAACGACCTGGTGAATGGCTACGCCCTGGGCTGGCCGACCGTCACTCGCCCGGAGCATCCGGCCGTGGCACCAATTGGGGGGATGCGGTCGGCTCTGTTTGTCTACCCGCAGGACGACTTATCCGTCATCGTGTTGACGAATCTACAAGGCGCAAACCCCGAATACTTCCTGGACGAGGTCGCGGGGTATTATGTGCCCGACCTCAAGCAATCACACGGCTTCGGCTTGTCGCCGGCCGTGAAGAAATTACGGGCCGAACTGCTGAAAAAAGGGTTTGACAAGGCCCCGGCGACGGTGGTTCGGCTGCAAAAGCACGATACTTCCTTTCACCTGATGGAAAACGACTTGAATGCCTGGGGGTATCGGTTGTTGGGCGATAAGCAACTGCCGCAGGCCGTCGCCATCCTGCGGCTGAATGCGTCCCTATACCCCGCCAGCGCCAATACCTACGACAGCTTGGGCGAGGTGCTGGAATTAACGGGGGACCGCTCGGGGGCGCTACGCAATTATCAGCGCTCGGTGGCTTTAAATCCCGCTAATACCAATGCGGCGGAGCACATCAAAACACTTAGCGTTAAATAAGCTCTTCCGTCGGCACGGCCTATTTTGCCAGCATAGCAAGTAGCTTTTACGAGTTGCAAATGGTGGTTTGCTAAACGTTATACTTCCCTACCCCCTCATCAGCTTGCCATCATTCTATAGGGTAGCCCGGCAGGGGTAGGCATGATTTCCGACTTGCGCTACCTTTGCCGCAAGCGCGTTTCGGTAGTCCCCAATGGCCAGACGGTAGCCTCTGAAAAGAGGAAACCCCGGCTGCTGACACAGACCGGGGTTTCGATGCGGGGTTCTAGACCAACCCAACATCATACTCATGACACGGGACAACGCGACTAAACTGCTACAAAAATGGTGTAAGCCAATTTTGGTGGAGGTTTTGAAAGGTGCGGCAAAGGCTCTCGGCTTTTACCTCATTGCTCATTTCCTGCGGTAGTTGGGACGGGCACCGGCCGGGAGGCCGGCGCCCTTCTTTTTATCGGTCGCGCAAATATAACGGACTGTTGCCTAAAAACGTTGCTACCCAGTGCTTACCAGGGAGCATATCGGAGGGCCAGCCCTACCAGAACTTATTAATACACACCTCCTGGTTCTTTTTCTTCAGCCGCAAGCCTATCAGGATTTCGTGGCTGCCGCCGTTGTAGCCGGCCAGCTGCGAGAGGCCGGCATCGTAGGAGTAGCCCAGCGTGAACTGCTCGTAGCTGAGGCCCACCATGCCCACGACCGAGTCGAAGGCGCGCCACGACGCGCCGACCCACAGCAGGTCCTTGTACTTGAGCTTGGCGTTGAGGTCAACCGAGAGCGGGGCGGGGCTGACGACCTTGACCAGCACCGACGGCACCACCGACCAGTCCTCGGAGAGCGGCAGCCGCACCCCGCCCGTGAGGAAGTAGTGCCGCCGCAGCGAGTTGCCGGGCGCGCCCGCATCGAGCTGGTTGGGCCCGTAGGCGAAGTTGAGCTTATTGCCAAAAAGCTGCGCGCCGGATACCCCCACGTAGAAATCGGGGCTGTACACCCACAGGCCGGCCGTGGCATCTATTACCCGCGAGGCGGCGCTGGCCGCCACGGTGGTAGGGTCGTAGAAGTGCAGCATTGGCCCATCGACGGCAAACTGCTGCATGCCCACCGACACGCCCAGGGCCGCCCGAATGTCGCGCGTCAGCCGCAGGTTGTAGGCGTAGGAACCGTAGAGGCTGGTGCGGCTCGTGGGGCCGGTCACGTCATTATACACCAGGCCGCCAATGGCGTGAAACGGCCGCTGGCGGTCGCGCAGGGGGTGCTTGCCGGTGCCGCCGCGCCACGGGGCCAGCGAGGAGCTGCCGCTGAGGTAGAAGGTCTTGGGCGCGCCTTCCAGCCCTACCCACTGGGTGCGGTAGCTGGCCTTGAGGTCGATGTAGTCCTCCACGCCGGTGGCGCCGGGGTTCAGGATGTAGTTGTTGTTCATGTACTGGCTGTACTGCGCCTGCTGCTGGGCCAGGGCCGGCACGGCGGCCAGCAGCAGCAGCAGCGGAAACAGCAGGGATAAAAGTTTTTTCATAAACTTAATTATCTGAATATTTATTTTATAATTTTGTCGTTGATTGCTAGTTGTTGATTGTTTATTGTTAATCAAGCAGTTGAATTAATGAAGCTATTTAGAAAGTCGTCAGAACGTCATTCCGGGCTTGCCGAGGAATCTCGCCCGCAGTCGTTCGGGCTTCGTTCCACGATGCGAGCGAGATTCCTCGGCAAGCTCGGAATGACGTTCTGACGACTTTTTCTACTTCCTAAACAGCTTCCATGACAACAATCAACAATTAGTAATCAACAACTTAATACAGAATCGTAATCGACCCGGCGTAGGACCTACCCAGCGGGCCCTTCGTGACGACGACGTAGTAGTAGGTGCCCACCGGGGCGGGCTGGCCGTTGATGTCGCCGCGCCACTCATTGGCCCGGCTGTAGTTTTCGGCCGAGAAAATGCGGTTGCCCCAGCGGTTGAACACGCTCACGGTGTTGTCGGGGTATTGCTCGATAAACTCAATCTGCCAGGTGTCGTCGCGGCCGTCGCCGTTGGGCGTGAAGGCGTTGGGAATGCGGACGGCCGGGCGCACGGTCACGGTCACCTGGTCAGAAGAGGCGCAGCCCCCTACCCCGGCCGAGAGCGTGTAGGTAGTAGTGACCAGGGGCGCGGCCAGGGGTTGCAGCGGGTTGTTGGCCGGAAAGGTGAGCCCCGTCATGGGCGTCCACGTCACGGGGTAGGTGCCATCGGCGGTGCCTTCCAGCAGCACGGAGGAGCCAGCCAGAATCTCCTTATCGGGGCCGGCATTCACCACCACCGGCGGTAGAATCCGCACCACTACGCCGTTGGAAACGAGCGTTACGGCCTGGCCGCAGGCATCGGCCGTGCGCAGGCGCAGCGTCACGGTCTGGCCCGCGCGCAGCGTAGTGCTGGTGAAGACCGGACCCGTGGCCCCGGCCACGTCGTTGCCGTTCACCTGCCACTGGTAGGCGGGGGCAGGGCCGGCATTGGTTACGCTGGCGATGCTGAACGTAAGCGGCGCGCCCAGGCACACCGGCGCGTCGGGCTGCCCGGCAATGGCGAGCGTGGGCTGCGGCGTGGGCGTGCGCGTCACCGTGACGGTGGCCGTGGCCCCGCCCGTGGCGCACAGCCCCGCCGTGGGCGCTACCTCCACCCGCACCTGGTCGCCGGTGGCCAGCGTGCTGCTGGTGAAGGTGGGCCCGCTGGCCACGGCCACGTTATTCACGAACCATTGGAAGGTGGGCGCGGCACCCGCGTTCGTAACCACGGCCGTGAAGGTAAGGGCCGTGCCGGCGCACTGCACGGGCGGGGCCGCCAGGCTCACGGTGGGCGTCACGAGGGGCTGCACCCGCACCGCTACCACGTTGGAAATGCCCGTCGAGCAGGTGCCGGTGCCCGACGTTACCCGCCGCCGGTAGTAGGTGGTAGCCGTGAGCGGACCCGGCGCGAACGTCGGGTTAGTAGCGCCCGCGATGGCATTCCAGCTCGAATTATCTCCCGACGATTCCCACTGGTAGGCAAACGTGCCGGTGCCGCCGCCGGCCGCGCCGGTGCTGGTGAGGGGGGTAGGCGTAGCGCCGGCGCAGATGGTTTGGTCGGCGGCAATGCTACCAGCCGTCAGCACCGGCAGTACGGTGATAGTCACGGAGGCCGAATACACTGACCCGCAAGGTCCCGACGTTACCCGACGCCGGAAGTAGGTGGTGGCCGTGAGCGGGCCGGGCGCGTAAGTGGTGCCAGTGGCCCCGGCTATAGCAGTCCAGGTGCTGTTATCCGGCGAAGATTCCCATTGGTAGTTATAGCTACTACTGTCGCCGCCAGTCGCTGCCGGGCCGGCAAGCGGGGCGGGGGTAGCGCCGGGGCACAGCGTTTGGTCGGTGCCGATGCTGCCCGCCGTCAGAGCGGGTGTTACGGTAATAGTAACGATATTGGACACGGCCGGGGCGCAGGTGCCCGCGCTCGCCCGGCGCCGGAAATAAGTAGTGGCCGTGAGCGGGCCGGGCGCGTAGGTTTCGCCCGTGGCCCCACCAATGGCCGCCCAGGTAGTATTATCCGGCGAAGATTCCCACTGATAGGCAAACGTGCCCGTGCCGCCGCTGGCCGGGGCGCTGCTCGTGAGCGGCGCGGGGGTAGTGCCCGTGCACAGCGTCTGGTTGCTACCAATGGTCCCGGCTACCAGCGTCGGGAGAACGGTGATGGTCACGACGGGCGAGTACGCTGGCCCGCAGTTTCCCGAAGTGACCCGCCGCCGATAATACGTAGTGGCCGTGAGCGGGCCGGGCACGAAAGTCGGGCTGGTGGCACCCGCGATGGCATTCCAGGTTGAATTATCCACCGACGATTCCCACTGATAAGTAAACGTGCCCGTGCTGCCGCTGGCATCACCGGTGCTGGTGAGGGGGGTAGGCGGGTCGCCGGCGCACACCGTTTGGGCGGTGCCGATGGTGCCGGCCGTCAGCGCGGGCAGCACCGTCAGGGTCACGGGGGCCGAATACACGGGGCCGCAAGGTCCCGACATTACCCGCCGTCGATAGTAAGTAGTGGCCGGGAGCGGGCCGGGCGCGTAGGTTTCGCCCGTGGCCCCACCAATGACCACCCAGGTAGTATTATCGGGCGAAGACTCCCACTGGTAACTGTAGCTGCCCGTGCCCCCGCTGACCGCCGCCGTGCTGGTTAGAATAGCGGGCGTAGCGCCGGGGCATAGTGTCTGGGCGGTGCCGATGCTGCCGGCCGCCAGGGCCGGCGTCACGGTAATAGTAACCACATTGGACACGGCCGGGGCGCAGGCGCTACCCACACTTGCCCGGCGCCGGAAATACGTAGTGGCATTTAGCGTGCCCGGCGCATACGTCGGTCCGGTAGCCCCGCCAATGGGCGACCAGGTTACGTTATCCGGCGAAGATTCCCATTGGTAAGCGATGGTGCCCGTGCCGCCGGCATCAGCGGTGCTGGTGAGGGGGGTAGGCGTAGCGCCGGCGCAGAGAGCCTGGTCGGCCGCGATGCTGCCGGCCGTCAGCGCGGGCGTCACGGTGATGGTGACGACATTGGTCGGGGCGGTGGTGCAGGCACCGGAGCGTACCTGGCGGCGGAAATACGTAGTGGCCGCGAGCGGGCCGGGCGCGAGGGTTTCACCCGTAGCGCCGGGGATGGTCACCCAGGCAGTATTATTCGGCGAAGCCTCCCACTGATAGGCAAACGTGCCGGTACCGCCCGTGGCCGGGGCAATACTCGTGAGCGGCGCGGGAGCACTGCCGGCACACACGGTTTGGTCGGCGGCGATGCTGCCGGTCGCCAGGGCTGGCAGCACGGTAATGGCCACGGACGCCGTGGGCGTGCGCGGCGCGCAGAAGCCCGAAGTAACCAGCCGCCGGAAGTAAGTAGTGACGCTCAGCGCGGGTGGCGCATAGCCTGGGGCGTTGGCGCCCCCGATATCGGTCCAGGTAGTGTTGTCCGGCGACCGCTGCCACTGGTAGGTGAACTCCCCGGTGCCGTCGCCGGCCGGGGCCGCGCTGCTGAGCGGGGCCGGCGCGGTGCCGGCGCACAGCGTTTGGGCCGCCGCGATGCTACCCGCCGTGGGCGGGCCGGGCACCCGAATCAGGCTGGTGACTTCGCGGCAAAAGCAGAAATTGGTGATGCGCAGCGTCACGAGGTAGTCGCCGGGCGCGGGGAAGGTAAATTTAGGGTTGGCCACCGCCGACGTACCGAGGACGGTCCCCGCGTTAGTCTTGAACATCCAGGAGTACGATTCCGGGTTGGGCACCGGCGAGCCGGCCTGGAAGGTTATCTCCAGGCAAGCTGTGGACATAGCCCCGAAACCCACGCGCAGCAGGGAGCTTTGGTTGAAATTGGGCAGGCCCAGGCCGCTACGGCGGCCGCCCAGCCGCAGGCTGTCGTCGGCGTAGCGGGCCTTTGCCCCCAGCGAGTCGGGGTAGGCGATGAAGCCCAGCGCGGGCTGGTTTTCGCGGGCCACGTAAATCTTGCCATCCGGCGCGGCCTGCATCGAGCCCAGGTTGGCGGGGGTCTTTTGCCTGAGCGGAATAACCTGCTTGCTGCCCGGGATGTTGGCGGCGCTCAAATCGAACTGCAATAGCTGCGGCGCACTCAGCACCGTAGCGTAGAGCCGGCTGCGGCCGGGCGAAAACTCCACGCCGTAGTAGCCACCGGCCCCGCTGTCAACAACTTTGCGGCCGCTGACGATGCCCGTAGCGGCGTCGAAGGCGAACAGCTCGACGGTGCTGCTGCTGTCGGCCAGGGTGCCGCTGAAGCGGGCCACGGCCAGCTGCTGGCCATCGGGCGATACCTTCATCTGGCCACGGTAGCCCTGGGCCGCCACGCCCGGCGCGTGCAGCGAGCCCACCTTCGAAATCACCGGGTTGGCAGCATCTACGCCTTTCGGCGTCACGCGGTAGGCCAGGAAGGCATCGCCGCGGTTCGCGTTGCCGATGGTGGCGGTGCCCCAGCCGTGCACGATTATCCAGACATCGCAGCCGTTTTTGTTGAGCACGCCCGTCATCTTCTCGGTCGTGCCGTTGGTCAGGGGCCTGTTCTTCACGGTGTCAATTACCTCGCCCTGCTGCCCGGTGGGAATCATAATTTCCGAGTAGCTCAGGCCCTTGGGGCCACCCCGCGCATCCTGGGTAAAGAGGAAGTAGTGCGTGGGGGCGCCCGGCGTAGTCGGGCTGCCCGGCCGCCGAATGGCCAGCGGCCCATCAGTGGCGAGGCGGTTGCCGCCCAGGCCCGTACCGTTGAGCATGATGCTGTGGTTGCGGCTCCAAACGGTATCGCCGTTGGTGTAAAACAGCAGGTTGCCCGTGCCATCCGACATCACCCCCGAGCCGGCGGGCGCTATCATGCGGCCATCGGTCAGCACCTTGGGCGGAATGGAGTCAGTGGCCTGGTTGAAATCCAGCCCCGCCCGGTAGCCGAAGTACCAGGTGTTGATAAACTTCTCATCCTGGCTGCACTCGGGCGGCGGCGTGGCCTGCGCGCGGGCAGTGGTGGCCGCGCCGCTCAGCAGCAGCAGCGCCAGCAGCCAGCCGGCCGCCCGCCGCGCCCGCCCGGCGGGGCCCTGGCGGCGGGCGCTGGCCGGCGGGCCGGGGGTAGCAGCAGGCAGGCAGGAAACAGGAATACTAGACGGGGCAGGGTGCGGTAGCTCTGCGGGCATAGTGGAGCAGGTAAGTGGGCAGGCAGGTAAGCAAGTACTCCGAAAGAAAAGTACCCCTCGCCGCCCCTAAGTATAAGGAACCTAATGGTCAGTTAGCGCTAAAAAAAGCACTCCCGGCCGGTTTCAGTAAAGCTACGCACGGCCAGCCAGGTTTGTGCAAAGCCATGCCCGAATAGTGCTAAAGGTTACTGCTCACCACTCATTTTGGGCCAGCCTGGCCCCTACCCCCCTACATACCGCCAACCTCGCCGTAGTTGTGGCCGCCGTGCGCACGCATCTCTGGTAGTTCACCAGCGTGGACATGTCTAACCGCACCGAGCCAGCTAAGCCAGTATTTGACAATGCCTCACTTAACTGGTAAGGCTATACGCTGTCAACCGGCTTGCGGGCCAGCAGCGTAACTACCCCGCGTACTACCGGGCACCGCGTGACTTTCAGGCCGGCCCGGTGCAAGCCAGCTATTACCTCGTCGGGGGAGAGGCGTACCTTGCGGTAGCTGCTAATGCATTGTTGCCAGCCGTCGGTTGCGGTACGCTCATACAGCAAATCGGTTACTTCCACGAAATCGGGCATGTAATCCAATACGCAGGTCAAAATTCGGTCAGCGTCGCTTTTCACCGGAATAAATCGGACAAGGCCGGTCAAGGGTAACGTATAGTCCCGAAACGATAGCACAACCCACCCACCCGGCACCAACACATCGGCCATATCCATCAGCAATTGCTGCACCTCTGTCCGGGTGTCCAAGTGTGTCAGCGTGTCGCCCCCGCAATTAATCAGTTCCGGTTGTCTAGCAAACCCCCGTACCTGCCGTAGGTCCGCATTGTGCGTCTGTACGGGCAGACCTAGCGCGTTTTGGCGCAACTCCCGCAGCAGCGGTTCATTAAAGTCAACGGCCAGCACTTGGTAGCCAAGCTCCGCCAGCGCTACGCTTTGGATACCATGACCAGCCCCTAAATCAAGGGCTTCTCCGGTCGTCGTCGGAGCAATACCATAGTTGGTTAGCAAGTACTTAAATTCATCGACGCGGGGTCGAAAATCCCCACTCATCCAAGCGTAAAAATTTCCCAGGTGCTGGTCGTAGTGCTCTTTGGCCGTCATAGGGGCGAAACTACTACTTACTGACTAATGGGTCAGCCCAAAAAATCGTTGTCCCCTACCCCCGCACCAGCTTGCCGCCGTCCCAGAGGGGTAGCACTTCGGGGTAGATGTCGATTTTGGTGCAGAACACGAAGTCGTCGTTGGCCTCCAGGGCGCGCAGGCGGCGCACGGCGGCCGATTGCAGCAGGTAGCCGGGCAGGTCGGCGCGGGCGTTTTGCCAGAGCTGGTAGGCAGCCAGCGCGGCATCCGACTGCGTAATATCGAGGCCGTGGGGCAGCAGGCGCTCGGCCAGCGCGCCGCCCAGCAGCGTGTCTTCGAGGCAAAACTGGCCCTTCCAGCCGGCGGCCACTACCAGAATGTCGCGCTGCCGGGCCAGGCAGAAATCGGCCACGGCGGCCAGGTTCAGGAAGGCGCCGCACACCACGGCCTCGGCGGCCAGCGACCGGCGCAGGGCCCTGGTGCCGTTGGTGGTGCTGATGGCCAGGGCGCGGCCCCGCACCGGAAAGTCTTCGTGCAGCAGCTCGAAGGGCGAGTTGCCCAGGTCAAAACCCTCGGCGGGCACGCCGTCGCGCTCGGCGGCCGTGACGCAGCCGTGCGTGCGGCCCAGGGCGGCGCACTCGTCCAGGGTGCTCACGGGGTACACTTCGGTCATGCCCGCCGCCAGGGCCGTGGCAATGGTGCTGGTGGCGCGCAGCACGTCCACGATGACGGCCACCCGGCCGCGCAGGTCGTAGAGCGGCAGCAGGTCGGGCGAGTAGCAGATGTCGAGTTTCAAAAGAGTTTTTTAGAAAATACTCAAAGTAAAACGTCATGCTGAGCTTGTCGAAGCATCTCTATCACGCCGCAAGAATTACTAACCTATATGGCGTGGTAGAGATGCTTCGACAAGCTCAGCATGACGTTCTTTGATACACTTACACTCTTACACCTCCTCCGTGCCCGGCACCAGCGGTAGCTTGTGCACGGTGGCGGGCAGGTTCTTGCCGCGCACCCGCACGAAAATGGGCGTGCCGGGCGCGGCAAACTCCGTTTGCACGTAGCCCAGGCCAATGCCCCGGCTCAGGCTCGGCGACTGCCCGCCGCTGGTGACTTCGCCGATGGGCGCGCCTTGCGCATCCACGAGGGGGTAGTGGCCGCGGGGCAGGCCGCCGGGGCCGTCCATGACGAAGCCCACCAGCTTGCGCGTGACGCCGGCCGCTTTCTGGGCTTTGAGAGCGGTGCTGTTGGTGAAGTCTTTGGTGAACTTGGTAATCCAGCCCAGGCCGGCTTCGAGGGGCGAGGTGGTGTCGGTGATGTCGTTGCCGTAGAGGCAGTAGCCCATTTCGAGGCGCAGCGTGTCGCGCGCGCCCAGCCCGATAGGCTTGATACCGAAGGGCTTGCCCGCTTCCATAATCTTATCCCACACCGCGGCGGCGTGCTCGTTGGGCACGTACAGCTCGAAGCCGCCCGCCCCGGTGTAGCCCGTGGCCGAGATGATGACGCCCGGCGCATTGGCAAACGTGCTCTGCACGAAGCTGTAATACGGGATAGCCGCCAGGTCCACGCTGGTGAGCGAGCGCAGGGCCGCGGCGGCCTTTGGCCCCTGCACGGCGAAGAGGCTGAGCTGGTCGGAGAGGTTTTCCATCGCTATCCCCTCGGTGTTGTGCCGTTGCAGCCAGTTCCAGTCTTTGTCGATGTTGGAGGCGTTGACTACCAGGAAGTAGTCTTCCTCGGCCAGCATATACACGAGCAGGTCATCCACGATGCCACCGTCGGCGTTGGGCAGGCACGAGTACTGCGCCTTGCCGGGCGCGAGCTTGCTGGCGTCGTTGGAAGTAGTGCGCTGAATGAGGTCGAGCGCGCGCGGGCCGCGCAGCCGAAACTCGCCCATGTGCGACACGTCGAACATCCCTACCCCCCGCCGCACGGTGTGGTGCTCGTCGAGGTCGGAAGAATAGCGCACGGGCATGGCGTAGCCGGCAAACGGGACGATTTTGGCCCCCAGCTGCTGGTGGGTAGCGTGCAGGGCAACGGTTTTGAGCGGGGTGGCTTCCATGTAAAAGAGGGGGGTAGGCAGGGCAATGGCCAGCCGGGCTGGGAGGCCGCAAAGCTACTCCGGACCCGCGCAACGCGCCCGCCCGGCCGCCTACCTTTGCGTCATGACCCCCGAAGCCATCAAGCAGGATTTTGAGTCCGCCCTCGTGAAGCATTTCTCCTTCAAGGCCCGGCTTCGGTCCTTCCTGCATGGCAACGGCAACGAGCAAGGGCCCCTGCGCGACCCCGACCAGTGCAGCCTGGGGCAGTGGATAGCCGAGCGCCGTCAGGGCGCCTACCGCCACCTGCCCGAGATGCGCGAGCTTGACCAGCAGCACCGCCTTATCCATCAGCAGGCCAATCGGCTCATGGACCTGCACCTGGCCAGCCGCCAGGAAGAGGCGCAGGCGGGCTTTGGTGAAGTGCAGGCGCTGGCCGACCACATCCTAACCCTGCTGCAAACTATAGAAGCCAGACTGCGTACTGCCCAAGCCTGAACCGCGGCCGGCCGTCATGAAAATTAACCTTACTACTAAAATCTTTGCCGGCTTCTTACTGCTGCTGGGCTTGTTTGCGGCGGTAGTAATCGTGAATTATCGCCTGGCTGGCCAGGTGCTGCGCAACTCGCAGGGCGTGGAGGCTTCGCAGCGCACCTCGGCCGATGGCACCGCGCTGCTGCGCAGCATCATCGACATGGAAACCGGCTTCCGGGGCTACCTGCTGCTGGGCAATGAGCAGATGCTGGAGCCTTACTACATTGGCGAGCGCGACCTGCTGCACCGCTTCTCAACCCTGCGCGAAGAGCTGGCCGACGAGCCAGCGCAGCGCCAGCGCCTCGATACCACGCAGCACCTGTTTCAGCAGTGGTCGGCCTATACGCACCTGATGGTGAGCGAGAAGCGGGCTGTTCACCAGCGCAATTCCAAGCTGGAGGGCGTCAACGGGATGCCCCACGCCCAACTGGTGGAGGGCATGGCGGGCAAACAGGTTATGGACGCCATTCGCTACCAGATGGGCAACTTCGACGTGACGGAGAACAGCAACCGCCAGCTTCAGCGCCAGCGCCTGACCGATAGCATCGCGCGCGCCCAACGGCTTTCGGGGCTGATAACGGGCCTGGCGCTCGTATTTGGGCTATTCTGGGCCGTGTACATCGTGCGGCTGCTGGCCCGCCGCCTGCGCGGCATGGTATTGCTGGCCCGCCGCCTGGCCGAGGGCGACTACAAGTCGCAGCTCGTGGACCACGAAAATGACGAGGTGAGCGAGCTAACCGCCACGCTCAATACGATGGCGCGCACTATCGACCAGAATATCAGCCAGCTGGAAGGCCGCAACCAGGAGCTGGACCAGTTCGCCTACGTGGTATCGCACGACCTGAAGGCGCCGTTGCGGGGCATCGAAAGCGCCTCGCGCTGGATTGAGGAAGACATGGGCAAGGACTCGCTGCCGCCCCACATCCGCGAGTTTCTGGCCCTGATGCGGCAGCGCGTGCACCGCATGGAAAACCTCATTACCGGCATTCTGGCCCTGGCCCGCGTGGGCCGGGTAGCCGAAGCCGACGAGGCCGTGTTCGTGCGCCAGCTGCTGCGCGAAATTACCGACACCCTTGGCCTGCCCGACGGGATGCACCTGGAGCTACCCTTCTTCCTGCCTACCCTGCCCACCAACCGCACCCAGCTCCAGCAGGTGTTCAGTAATCTGATTTCCAACGCCATAAAGTACCACGACCACCCCGGCAGCGGTACCATCCGCATTGGCTGCGAAGACCTGAGCGACAATTTCTACCGCTTCTCGGTGCAGGACGATGGCCCCGGCATCGCGCCGGAGTATCATGAACGCATCTTCATCATTTTTCAAACGCTCGTGGAGCGCGACGCGCTCGAAAGCACGGGGGTAGGGCTGGCCATCGTGAAGAAGATAGTGGAGCGCCAGGGCGGCCGCATCTGGGTCGAATCAACTGAGGGCCAAGGGACTACGTTCCTTTTCACCTGGCCCAAGAAGCCGGTGATTAAGGCTACCCCGGCGAGTGCGCAGGCCGTGCCGGCGGCGCGGCTGGCTACGGTGGCCAGGTAAGCCTGGCGCATCCTTTCCAATTGCCTCTGCGTTAGTATAGCCCAGCCTATTTTGGCGCCGGCCTGTCTTTCTTCTACCCATGTCCCCCCTTTCACCGCCTGCTACGCCCTCCATTCTCCTTGTTGAAGACGACCAGATGGACGTTATGAACGTGCAGCGGGAGCTTCGCAAGCAAAACATTAACGTGCCGCTAATACCTGCCCGCAACGGCCGCGAAGCCCTGAATATGCTGCGCGGCGAAAACGGCGAAACCAAAATAGCCCGGCCCAGCCTGGTTATGCTCGACCTGAACATGCCCCGCCTCAACGGCCTGGAGCTGCTCAAGATTCTGCGCGACGACCCCGAGTTCAATGACCTCAACGTATTCATCATGACCACCTCCGACCTCGACGTTGACCGCTCGGGCGCCAGTGGCCTGGGCGTGAGCGGCTACATCATCAAGCCCCTCACCTTCGACTCGTTTGGGGGCGAAGGCGGCGGCACCGTCGATGGCTTTAGCCTGTTTTTGGATTTGCTGAAGCTGAAGAATTCGTAGGCCTCGGCCTTTCCAAAAAAGCGCCTTAGCTACCCACCCGTGGGCAGCTAAGGCGCTTTTTTATCTTGGTACTACAGCAGCCGGAAGCTCATTCGGTGGTGGGGGGTAGGGCCGTGCGCGCGCAGCGCGGCGCGGTGGGCAGCCGTGGGGTAGCCCGCGTTCTGCGCCCAGCCGTAGGCCGGAAACCCGGCGGCCAGCGCGCTCAGGTGCTCATCGCGGAAGGTTTTGGCCAGGATGGAGGCCGCCGCGATGTGCCGAAACCGGCCGTCGCCGCCCACGGCGCAGGTGTGCGCCAGGCCGGGGCAGGGCCGAAAGCGGTTGCCATCGACCAGCAGGTGGGCGGCGGGCACGGCCAGCGCGGCCACCGCCCGGTGCATGGCCAGGTAGCTGGCCTGGGCAATATTAATCTCCTCAATCTCAGCTACGGTGGCCTCACCCACGGCCCAGGCTACGGCATCGGCGCAAATAGTGGCGCGCAGGGCCTCGCGGCGGCGGGCCGTGAGCTGCTTGGAATCGTTGAGGAACGGCGGGTCGAAATCGGGGGGTAGGATGACGGCGGCCGCGAAGACGGGCCCGGCCAGGCAGCCGCGCCCAGCCTCGTCGAGGCCCGCCTCGTGCGGGTGGCCGGTGTGGGTGGCGAGCAGCATGAGTGGTCGTTGTTCGTTTTTTGGGTTTCGTTGTTCGTTGCCAGCTAACCAAAAAGCAGGGCCGCGGCAACAAGTAACGAACAACGAATCACAAAAAACGAACAACGAATAACGACTACCTAAAACTTCAGCACTTGCAGGAAGAACACCTGCCGCTCGTCGCCCCGGCCGGGCCGCAGGCGCTGGAAGCCGCTGGCCAGGTACTGGTCGTTGGCCCAGGGCAGCAGCTCGGGCTGGCGCACGTCGAGCACCTTTTCCGGTTCGGCTGAGGAGGTGAGCAGCTCTACCTTGGTATCGTTGGGGCTGGCGTCGCTCTGGCTGATGCGCTTGTAGTGCAGCTCGTTGTCGAGCAGGTAGGCCAGCATCAGGCGGCCATCGGCCAGCTGCAGCGGCTGCACGGCCTCTTCCAGCTCGGAGCGCACCACGCCGGGGCCTACCACGAAGTTATTGTCCCAGAGCAGATTACCCCGCTTATCGAAGCCGCACACCAGCACGTGCGTGGTGTGGAAGCCCACGAAGGTGCGGTTGGAGCCATAGCCGCCGTAGCCGTTGCCCAGGCCACTATAGCGCCCGGTGAGGGGGTAGGGGCTCATCATCATCAGGGGGCTGCCGTAGCTGGAGTAGCTGTACTGCGGCGTGTACACCTCGGCCACCAGCGTGTAGCCGCCGTCGGGCTGGCGCAGCAGCTCGTGCAGCAGCAGGTGATAGTGCCAGCGCTGGGGGCTGGCGGCGCGGGCCTCGCGGCGGGCGGCGCGGTCGTGCACGCGGGCCTGGCGGGTGGGCCCCAGGTAGTCGAAAAAGTGCCGGAAACGCTTGAAATCGTAGAAGCGCAGGGCCGGCTTGGCGCTGGCCGGGTTGTCGGCGCGCGTGGTGAGGTCGGTGGCAAAGAGGCCCTGGGCGTAGCGCAGGTCGCGCAGGCCATAGGTGCCGGCCAGCAGGCGGGTAGTGGTGTCTTCGGGCGAGCTGAGCTGGGCCGTGAGCAGGCTGCGCTCGCTCTCGGTTTGCACCAGCTCGGAGTTCAGCAGCTCGCCGCGAACCGCCGAGAGGCGCTTGAGCAGCAGGCGCTGCTTGCGGCCGTTGCTTTGGCTGAGCACGAACTCGGCCCGGCCCGCCGGGCGGTCGGCCACGCTGGTCAACTCGGTATTGAGCGGCTCGTAGAGGGAGGGTAGGAACTGAAACTGCCCGCTGGCCACGTCGAGCAGCAGCACGGTCTGGTGCTGCTGGTCCGAGAGGGTCACGTTCACCAGCAGGCGGCCGTCCATTGCCTTGAGGGCCACCACGTCGCGGCACAGCTTGGTATCGAACTGCTGCAGGCGCACCTGGCCGCCACGCACGTCGTAGGCCACGGCCAGCAGGCGGCCCGGCGTTTCGGGGGCCAGCAGCAGGGCATACACGACGCCCGGCTCGGCGCCCACGCGCTTCATTTCAAACTCGGGCCCGATTTCCACGCTCACCTCGTTGCGCAGGTGCAGGTTGGCCCCGTAGTGCTGAAATACGTAGCGCGGCTTGCGCGTGCCCGGCGGCTGGTGCCGGATAAAGAGCACCACGGCCGTGTCGGCGGGTAGGGACTGCACCTGCACGTCGTCGTTGGCCGGGTCGAGCAACAGCTCAGCGCGGGCCACCTGCACGGGGGCATCGGGCGGGGGCGGGGGGGTAGGGCGCTGCGCCAGCCCAACCAGCGGCAGCCAACTTACCAGCAAAGCGAAGAAGTGTTTCATGACAGGCTCGGCAACGCGGGCCCGGCCGAAATAGTTGGCCGACCCTTACGAAGATAGCCCTTGGTTTCGGCTTTCGCAATAGCCCAGCTGGCGTGAACGGGCGCGGGCAGGGCTAAGGATTTTGGCCACCCGCCCGCGCCGCTTGTAATGCGCGCGCACGGTTTTACGATTTACGTGCTAGCCTGCCCCAGGCAGGTGCATTACCTACGCTTTCAGCTGCTTATCTACTCAACAACCCGCTTTTTCACTTCCTACCCCTGGCTATGTCGCTTACCATTACCAACCTTTCCAAAACCTACCCCAACGGCACGCGGGCGCTGCGGGGCGTCAACCTGACGATTCCCACGGGCATGTTTGGCCTGCTTGGGCCCAATGGCGCGGGCAAAAGCTCGCTGATGCGCACCATCGCTACCTTACGGGATGCCGACACGGGCAGCATTCAGCTCGATAACACCGACGTGCCGCGCGATAAGGAGGCGGTACGCCGGGTGCTGGGCTACCTGCCCCAGGAATTTGGGGTGTACCCCAAGGTGAGCGCCGAGGAATTGCTCGACCACTTCGCCACCCTCAAAGGCATTGCCAGCGCCCGCGAGCGCCAGGAAATGGTGGCGGCGCTGCTGCACCAGACCAACCTCTACGACGTGCGCAAAAAGCACGTGGGCGGCTACTCGGGCGGCATGAAGCAGCGCTTTGGCATTGCACAGGCGCTGCTGGGCAACCCGCGCCTCATCATCGTGGATGAGCCCACGGCCGGCCTCGACCCAGCCGAGCGCAACCGCTTCCACAACCTGCTGAGCGAGATTGACGAGAACATTATCGTCATTCTCAGCACCCACATTGTCAGCGATGTAAGTGACCTGTGCCGCCAGATGGCCATCATCAACCAGGGCGAGGTGCTGCTCACCGGCGACCCCTTGCGGGTGATGCAGGCGCTCTGCGGCCGGGTCTGGAAAAAGCTGACTGAGAAGGCCGAGCTACCCGCCTTGCAGGCGAGCGAGCGCGTCATCAGCTCGCGCCTGTTCGCGGGCAAAACAGTGGTGCACGTGCTGGCCGACTCTGCGCCGGACGCCGGGTTTGAGCAAGTCAGCCCCGGCCTGGAAGACGTGTACTTTTCGGAAATTAAAAATTCGGAATTAGCAATTAAAAATTAAGGCCGCGCCAACCTGACTACCTGCTAGTTAAGGGAATTTTTAATTCATAATTCATAATTTTTAATTACCAAAACTATGTTCTTACCCATATTCCTTTTTGAACTGAAATACCGCTTGCGGCGGCCGGCCACCCGGATTTATTCCTGCTGCTGGCGCTGCTCGCGGGCCTGCTGGTGACGGCGGCCGGCGGCGGCTTTGGCACCGGCGTGAGCGTGAGCCTGGGCGGCGACGGGCAGGCGGTGAAAGTCAACGCGCCGTTTTCGGTGGGCATCACGCTGGGGGTGCTCAGCACGTTTGGCGTTATCGTGGCCTCGGCGCTGATGGCCAACCCCGTGTACCGCGACTTTGAGTACCGCACTTACCCACTCTTTTACACTACCCCCATTACCAAGGCCGGCTACCTGGGCGGGCGTTTTCTGGGGTCCTATCTGGTGGCGGTGCTGGTGTTCAGCGGCTTGGGGTAGGGGCGGCGCTGGCGGGAGTGATGCCCTGGGTCGAGGCCGACCGCTTTCTGGCGCACACCCCGGCCGGCACCTACCTGTGGCCCTACGTAGTTTTCATCCTGCCGAATCTGTTCTTCAGCGGGGCCATTTTCTTCACCACGGCCACGCTCACGCGCAACATTCTGAGCACCAGACTAACCGCACTATGTGCCCTCGGTGTAAATTTGAGATTTACGTTCTTTTCAGATGACCCTGCTTGCCCACTTGGCGGAGGTGCCAGACTTTCGTCGGCAGAATAAAAACTTTCGCCACAA
>JAABUK010006085.1_pt1 | contig 18289 bp, 32 predicted proteins | sample 5559141 | NCBI WGS metagenome assembly JAABUK01 (sample SAMN10711869, study PRJNA513367) | rock metagenome | isolation source: Antarctica rocks | place: Antarctica: Victoria Land, Pudding Butte nord | collected 2016-01-03 | reverse complement strand
GCATTGCAGAGGCAATATGCCCTAGGAATCGAGAAGAGAACAAAGGTGCTGTAGGTGCAGCGCCTCCAAAGACGGCCCCTGTTCGGAAAGAATGAAAGCGGTCAGATGCAGCCATGGAGGTCGGTGGACAACCGTGAAACGGAGGGAACAGGTAGAGCACATGCGCTGCCCCAGGTGGAGCGCTTCCGACGACGGCCCCTGCGGCCACTTGATTGCATTTTCCGGTAAGGAACATGCTCCAGGAACCGAAAAGGGGTCAGAGGCGCCCCAGGCGCACCGCCTCCGACGACGGCCCCTGCGCTTTCATGCGCCCAGCCCAAAATGCCGTATCTGACCCTAGCTACGATGTTTGCCAGGCCGCAGCTCCTTTCCTGTCTGGCACTGCAGTGCCATCCAGCCGCCGCAGCATTCCTCTTGCAGCCGCAGCACTACACAGTCGCTCAGCACAGCGCTCGGCAAGATGACCAACGCCTCGCCCGCCCGGTGTACAGGTTGAAAGGCTTCCGCTCCCCAGCTGGCAGTATATTAGACGCCTCACCCGCCCGGTGTGTAGGCTCTGAAGGGGCATCCCTATCTCAGCTTGCACAAAAGCAGATCTGCTGTATCGGGCTTTTTCGTTGCTTCCTCATCCTCAAGCGGCTCACCCGCCCGGTGTACAGGTAGGAGGGCTGCCCGATCCCAGCCAGCAGTATACCCTGGAACACAGATAGTAGTATTTTGATACATCGGCTCACCCGCCCAGTGTACAGGTAGAAGGGTTTCCCCTTTTCGTGCGCGTCCAGGATCTCCTCCAGCTCCCGGTGCGCGAAGAAGATGCCGCGCCGCAGGAACGGGTGCGCCCGCACGCCTGTGGCCCGCTCCAGCCTGTAGCGTATAAGCGGGGCGCGGTCGCCACCATCATTTTGCCCTCGGCTTCGTTTTGGCAGAGCCTGCAAAACTCCTGGAGGTGTGCGGATGTGGAAGGCATTGCACGTGCGGCGTGGTGATGCCGATGGCAGCAATCATGTGCGCGCTGCGGCTCTGCACGCACCTCGCTATGAGCGCATCATCGATCGCCGAGACGCCAAACTGCGAGACGGGCGCGCGAGAGGACTCAGACACTCAGCAGGGTGCGTATCGTCTTTGCGAATGCATAACAACAATGCCACGCACTACTGCACGCTCAGCAGGGCATGCCACCGCAGCATGCCAGCGAGCTTCATGGCGGCGCGGAAGCTCACGTCGGCTATGAGTTTGCCATAGTTGATCTTGCCGTCAGTGCCGCCCGCCACGTCCCATGGTGTGACCACCTGCGCGTAGATTGATCGTGAATGCATGCGCTTGCAGCTCGTGATGTGCTTTCTCAGCCCGCGCGCCGGCCAGGACTGCGCCAATGCAACGGTGTGCATGTACAGGATTCGCCAAGTGCGGAGCAGCTGCGCCGTGGGATGCAGCATCGTGTGCTTGACACCCATAGTGCATCGATTCCAGCTCCCGCTGAGGCAGAGCTGGCTCGCAGACCTGTGCATCGCCATCCTGGCCGCTCGTACTGGGATCCTCCTCCGCCATGCCGTGCAGCAGAGATCTGGATCACTTCTCAGGCCTATATGGACACGTCCATGTGGCGAGGAAAGCTGCGTTCTGAGCCAGCGAGTGCATGTCGGAGCAGCTTGCAGGCATCGGATTTCAGGTTTTTGACGTGATGCCGGGTCACAGTCTCGGAAAGTGAAGCGGCAAGAGCGGGAAGCAGTGGCCAACTGAGCACTCACGCCGCAGATCGGACCACGCACAGAATATCATATTGTTTTGATCCTCTCTGGAAATTTCGCTGCTCGCCTTTGGGCACCGTCCGAAGGGCGCACCATTTCCCTGAGACTGCGCATTTTCAGAACCATTGCATCTTGCTGACGACGATGCAATGCCTGAGTCGAGAAGTCCTCGCACATAAACAGCAAGGAAAGCCACCTGCTTTCGGTCGATCTAACGCCTTCTTGACGCGCCGGACTTCCCTCACCAACAGTAGGCAGACCGTTTGCGCAATCGGGATTTTTGACGGAGATATCCAACCTTCTGGCTAAAGCAAACCAAACATGCCGCGTCGCTCGTTCATCGAGGCCGTGAGCGCGTTGCGTCGGAAGTCCAAGCCAGATGCACAGCCCGCCACGGCGCCGCCGCCGCTGCCTCTGCTGCCACCCGGAGTGCGGCTGAGCCCGACACGCACTGCTGACTCGACCATGCCGGCTCAGAGAACCTCCATCTCCAGCGTGTCCGCCGCCGCGAGAGTCGCACCGCTGCGTACTGCACTCAGTACTGCAGCCCGCATCAGCGCTGCAGGGGACACTCAGGCGCCGACGGCGCGGTCGGTGCTGTCATATGGCACGCCTCCTGCTGGGCCGCCGTCGCAGCAGCGGCGGGCATTGCCTGCTGCCAACGCAGGCGCAGCACAGCGGCCGCGGCCTGGCGCGGCATCCACGCCGGCGGCGGCGGGGCAGCAGCAGCGACCACAGGTGGGCAGAACGACCAGGCCGATCAGCTCCAGCACAACACTGCACGCCTGATTTGGAGGGCTGCGTCAATCATGGCACCACTGCGCTGCAGCATTTAGCGTTTCATTTCATGTGCAGCGCACTGCCCGACCTGCTGCCGGCCCCTCGGTCTCGGCATTTGCTCTCAACATGGCTGAGTTCCCGCCTGGTCGTGCACAGGGTCAGGACTTTGAGGTGTCGATGCTGCGGGGGCAGCTGGCGGCGGTGGCGGCAGTGATGTCTGAGGCGCTGGGCCCCGCAGCGCGCGGCCTCTCGCCCGAGGCTGTGGCGCGCCGCCTGGCCGTCCAGGCAGCCCAGGCCGCTCAGGTAATTCAACTGCTGCGCTGCATTTTGATACTTTACGCAAATCTGACACGACTGCCGCGACATTTCGTTTGACCTTGCAACCTGCACACAATACTCCAGCACTGGGGCGGAGGATCTGTCCTTCAGCACTGAAGCATGTGCTGTTTATCCCCTGCACGACATGCCTGCGGCTGCGGGGTGACGCCGCAGACTGCGGGGTGACTCCGCGAACAACACGGCCCGAGATGAGAGGCACGCCTCCTGGCGTGCGACGCTCGAATTTTTGCCTGGGCCTGGTGCAGGAAGGCGCGGCAGCGCAGGCGGCGGAGCAGGAGCTCGCAGCACTACGGGAGCAGGTGGCCCCCCTGGAGCAGATGCTGGCGTCCGAGACACAGCTCGCGCAGGAGGCCGACACAGGTGCGCCAGCGTGCTCCACCCTGCAATCGCTCGACTGTCGTTGCTGGATTGCGATGGTTGTTTGTGCTACTGCGACTTCGCATCTGGAGATGCGCTCTCTGCTGCTAATGGCGCTCCTGCGCAGCCAGCACACTTTGTGCTTTGCGGCACAAGAAAATACTGACAAATCTGCAAGACCATGCTGCAACCTTAACATGTTCAAACACCCTGCCGCTTTCGTCTCACAGCGCATTGTTCTGGTGGGTGCAGGGCGGCAGGACGCCGAAGCCCGGCTGCAGGCCGCGCTGCAGCAGGTGCAGGAGCTGCGGCAGGTGCGGCACCCGCTATAGTATGTACTTTCGATTTCTTTTTCGACGTGCAGTGCCGCTCGTGGAGGCTGCGCCAGAGGAGGAGCCCCCCTGCCCTGGCAGTGTTCATGTAGCTTTACAGCAGTGAGTTTGCAGAGCTTCTGGCTGTGTAGAGGATGGCACCATGTGTGTGTATGTGCATGTCACCTTGATACAACCATTGCTCAGTAGTTAGCACGCACCTTAGGCAAATTATGGGAAATCCAATACCCATGTTCAATTCTTTGAACCAGTCAAGTAGGTTCAGCTGTGATCACAAGATGCTCATGCACAGGTGCTGGCATCGGCACACACTGCTGAGGCCCCCGCCGGCGAGACGCCCAACGGTTCGTCCGCAGCTGGAGGCCCTGTAGCTGGCGACGGCTTCTCGTCTGAGGCAGCCAACGTGCAGCACCTGCAGTGGGAACTCGAGGTGAAGAACTGGACGATCTTGACACATTTTGACCTGCAGAGGACAGGCTGCGGTGTTGGTTTGCTGGTGCAGATGCACCGCCTGTCATGCTGTAGAACCCCTTCGCTGTTGCCCTCGTCAGTGGTGCATCTACGAACTCTGACGAGCTGTGGTTCCACTCTGCAGGGCGGGGCGGCGGCGGCACATCAGCGGATGGCAGCGGCGGAGTGCACCTTCTGCGTAAACGAACGCGCTCATGCCCGACATAGCTGCTAGCAATATTGAAGCGCTGCCCTCTGTGCTCTGCCTACAGAGCCTGCAGGGGCGGGCGGCAGCGGCGGAGCAGCGGGCGGCTGCGGCAGAATCCGCCCGCAAGTTTGCGGAGCAGGCGCAGTCGAGCCGCGCCGCTGCCGACACCCGCGTCGCGCAGCTGGAGCAGCAGCTCATGCATGCGCAAGAGTCCTGCAAGTGGGTCTTCAGCACCTGCTCTTTGGTAGTACCGTGACTGAGCTCCTGCCATGATCATGAGCTCATGAGCCCATGACAAATGGTAATGCAACGAGCAATCCAGCAGCCGCCACGGGCGGAACAGCGCTGCATGCTGCGCTGCCTCAGCAATACCGGCAACCACGTGCCGCAGCCGCTGACCTCTCGGCATTGACGCCCCTCACCAAGGAGGCTGCTTTGGCAGGCTCACATCAACACATAAAATGCGCCCTGCACGCGTCTGTAAAGCCACTTTGACTATTCACCCCCGATGCCTGTCTGCTGCATCAGGTATGCTGAGGATCGCTGGGACGAGGTGATGGCGCGCCTGTCCGAGGTGCTCGCTGAGCAGGAGGCGGTGGAAGAGGCGCCGCTGCATGGGCCGGACGATCCGTTCAAAGAACGGACGGCTGCGCCAAAGAAACCTGCCGCAAGGGCGGCGGTGGCGCCGGCAGCGGCAGCAGCAGGAACATCTCAGCAGGAGTCGGCGGCAAGGGCAGATGCGCTGCGGACGGCTGTGGCGGTGGCGCAGGTGGATGCAGAGGCCGCGAAGCGGGAAGCAAAACGTGCCGAGCGGGAGCTGGCGGCGGCGCAGGCGGCAGCGGTAGCGGCGGCGGCGGAAGCCGGCCGGAAGGTGCAGGAGTTGCAGAATCAGCTGGCCAGGGCGCAGGGCGACAAGGCGGCGCTGCAGGCGCAGGTGAGTTCGAGCGAGCAGCCTCCACGTGATGCCCTGCCTATTTGTTACCGCAGCGCCAATGATGCTCTGGCCGCTGGCCCCACCCTTGCAAATTTTCCTGGGATCGACCACACTGCGGCACTCAGAAATCGCGATACTGCCCAACAAATCTTGACGGTGACCCTGTGTCTGTTTTGCCACAGGTGGACAAGGCGCAGGCTGCTCTCAAGGCTGCAGAATCCGGCACCGCAGAGGCAGCGGCAGCAGGCTCTCAGGTGGCCAAACTGCGGCATGAGACAAGCCAACTGCAGACGCAGCTGCAGGAGGCGGCGGCCGCCAACCTGCAGCTTCAGCAGCAGCTGGCAGCGGCGCTGGAAGGCGGCGGTAATGGCAGCTCGCCTCAGTCCGAGGAGGCACGCAACCGGCGTCTGTATGGCCGCAGCTCTGCAGGCAAACAGCAGGCGGAAGCCACGATTGACGCTGGCGGCGGGACGAGCAGCCTGCAAGCCGCAGATGCGGAGACGCGGCAGCAGGAGCTTCAGCTGGCATCGCTGCGATCCGAGCTGCGCGCAACGCAATCGCAGGTGCGTTCTGTCGCGACTTTGGCCCCCTCCTCAGGCATGTCGGCACTAAGATAAATAATTGTGGCGTCGGCTCAGATCAAGCACAGAGGTCAGACTTGCTGCAAAACCCGTATTTGAGTCCAACACGCAGGTCGTGGAGCTGGCTTCCTGGCTGACGTCAAATGCACGGCTGCTCATGGAGCTGCGCACCGGCCATGGCCAGAAGCAGATCACCGCCAACGGGCTATCTTCTGGCGACACCGTCTACACCATCAGCCCGCTGCCGCGCAAGCCCAGTGGTTTCAAGTCCGACCAGGTGTGCAGCGGCATCCATCTGCCACACAGCCTTGGCGATCATGTTCAGCTTGGAATGTGTCTTTCACCTCCATTATAGATTGGAGCATGCTCGCTCGACACGGCAACCATGCAGCGGCGGAATCAGGACATTGTGCTCTGGTATCGCAGGTGCACCTGCCGGCTGCGGTGAACGCCATCATGGCGCACTGAGTGTTCCAGCAGCGCTATGGCCGCTGAATGTCTGTGGGCCATGGCTGACGTATACTGCAGCGGGAGGGTGAAGAAGAGATGACGGATAGCTTGTCGTATTTCCAATGCATGGGAGAGCAGGCAGCATGCTTGCAATTGCACAAGACGAAATAAGGCAGCCTGCACAAATTAGCTGCATGCACGAAAGTCCACCGCGACGAAATTCGGGAGGAGCATTGTTCGCGACATTTTTGTGAACGATACTGCCGAGACGTCATGTTTCCCGAACCGAGCTGCTGCCCAGTAGCCAAACTTGTTCAGCTTGACTACTGATTTAGTTCAGTGTATGACCACCCTGTGTGCCAATGCTGCAAGCACAGTATGCGATTCACATTATGCGGGACCATCTTGCTCCCTTCCAGTTTAATTCGCCGCATCTGCCGAGTCCCTCACCCGATCCCCTCAGCAATGCCGCGCTGCGAATGCATCGTTCCGCCTGAGCCTTGTTCCAGGCAGCCTCCGCCGCGTCGGCCTGCCTCGCCAACCTTGCCGAACTCTCATCAGTCGTCACTCCTCCACGTCCAGCACATGCGGCAGCGGGTGGAAGTATTCGAACAGCGGGTAGTGCTGCTGCGGCGGCGACTCATCCGAGTGCCGCAGCGGCGGCGGCGGCGGCGGCCGCGAGGAGTCAAAGCGCTGCGCAATCCAGTCTGCCAGCCGCCCGCTGCGGTCGATCACGATGTCCTGCATGCAAGCGGACATTTGACATGTCACTGCCACATCAAATGCAGGGTCATGGATTATCCGCAGGCGCAGATGCTGAATCATAACCGGAATGCTGTGTCGTGCTGCTGACCAGTCCATTCAAGGCTCTGCTTGTCAGCTGAAAGCATTGCTGCAAATGGCAAGCAAGTGACTCTGCTGTGACATTCCTACATTGGGTTTCAAAGTTCCTGCATGCATTGCCATGCCCAGAACGTGTGCATGCAAACGGTCTTAGCGTTATCACGATCAGAGGAATGCATAGCTGCCCCTCGTGAAGGTGAACAAAAAAGCACACCTCGTGGCGGCTGCGGGTCGCCCAGGGCTGGTGCACAAATGAGGTGTCAGGCCGCTGCTGCTGCGGCTGCTGCTGCAGCTGCTGTGGCGGCGGCGGAGGCATGTTGGACTCTGCATCATCAGCGAGGTCCAGGGAGCGCTGCGCCGCCGGCTGCTCGCTGATGCCGCTCGCGCCTGCCAGCCTGGGTCGAAGTTTGCACATTAGGCAGACAGTGATCAGATCGTCCAAGACCTGGAAGCCTGACCTTCCCTGTGACGCCATGTGCTCAGCATCCTGGACAGCATTCAGGGAACATCAGCCATTTCTCACCGCCGCTTTGTCGACAGCCACAACATACTAGATGCTGCAGCGCAGGGACAAAAATGCTACTGGCTGTCCCTTGGGATCTCCTATTCACGAGGAAGCGAGGAAGGCGCCCGCCTCGTGCGGCAGAGCATTCATTGAAACTCAAGCATAAGACATTCTGTCAGCAACGAGGGAACAGAGCTGAATGGACGAGCTGCGTGATCATGAAATCTCATGCAACAAGCTGTCACCTGCGCTTCTTGGTGGCGCGGTAGTAGCTGCTGATGTCGGTGGGGTCGAAGGAGGAAGCAGGCGCCGTCGGCGTCGTCTTTGCCGTCATCTTTGCCGCCGCCTCGTTCGCTGGCGCGAAGCCAACGGTCTCCTCGGAGCGCGCTGGGGAGGCCGGCGGCGTGACGGTCGGCATGCATGCCTGCATATGTGATAAAACGCATTGCCTTCAGGATCACTGACACACAGCAGCTGCAGTTGGCCTGACGCTGTTGCACAAAGCTTGAGGCAGGGCTGCACATCTGAACGAATGGTGACAGCCCGAATTTGCCGCAGAAGCAGCTGAAAGGATACCTGCCGCCATTTGGACGCGCATGCAGCGCGTCCTCTGCGTCACACTTTATAGATCATTTGCAATGTTCATATATGCATGCAGAGTAGCGCACCTGCTGCTCCACGACGTAGCCGGCGCCGTCGAAGCTGCACTGCACAGAGCCCTGCGGCCCATCGCCGCCGCTGCCAAAGGCCGTGAGGTGGCCGCTGCTGACTCTCAAGTAGGGCGCAAAGGAGGACAGCTGCGGCAGCAGGGACGCCTGGTCGCTGTACTGCTGCTGCTGCTGCTGCTGCTGCTGCTGCTGCTGCTGCTGCTCCGCCGCCTGCTTGCCGGAGGCATCGTGTTGACCGCGGCCGGCGCCGCCCGGCGCCGACGGCCGCTGCGGGAAGAAGCCCACCGACTGGTCGTCGTGCTCGTCGTCCAGCGACTCGGTGGCGCCCTGCAGGAAGCTACGCTGCTGCTGCTGCTGATGCTGCTGCCGGCCCTGCTGCTGGTGGCGGCTCCTGCTGCGAGGTGCCTGGTTGCTGGTGAAGCGTGGAGAGGACGGCGCGCCCCAGCGGCTGCTGACCAGGTCGGTGCTCTCTTCGTCTTCCTGGCCCACGGAGCGCAGCTTGCTGCAGTCTGACTTCCAGAAAGACATAGCTGCCGGAGTGCGGCAAGCGATCAGGGCTGCGGAGTCTCAGCGAGAGCTGCACACGGATGACAAGCAGAGGTTCGTCTGCTGTATCGAGCGTTGAAGAGACGGCGAGGAGGGCTAGCCTGCAGCGCTGCCAGCAGAGACGAATGGCAGCGAGCTTGAAGCAATGTGAAGAAAGCGGCTGCACGATCGGCTGCGGTGCGTCAACTCGACGAGCAGTGAGCAGGTGCCGGAAAGCAAGCTTCACACGGCGGATTAACTAATGGCCTGCACCAGCAGCAGCCCAGAGGACGCTGTGAGCTGCGGCGACCGATGCGGGCGATGTGCGAGCTGCAAATGCATCAACTGGAGACATCTGACTTTGTTGCTTTCGTGATTGACCCCGCTGATGACCGCTTCCAGGGACACCCTGGGACTTGTCTCGAGAGTCTCGCCCCGTTTGGCGATTTCTGCGCGGATCGAGGCAAGTGGCATACGTGCATTTTAGCACCGAGGCAGGTTGCTTGATGCAGGCTTGTCTGAGTCCAGAAGATATTGCAGTCATGATGTGAAGCATTAAGGTGCTGCGTGCCGAGGCAAAAGCAAACACCACAAGGCTGGTTTCGAGACACTGTGTTTGGGCTGCTGAGCTGTCTTTCCCGTTTAGCAGACTCCAACGGGGCTATCTTTCACCAGGCAGCTTCATATACGCTTTTCAACGCTGGTCGCTACTCGACACAATGGTGACATGTCTATGCGGAGGCGCCGCGGCGGCCTTGGCGCTGTATCTGGTGGCAGCACTAACCGCGCTGCCGGCTCCAGTCAGCGCAGTGCACTGGTATCTGGAGTACGACAGGTGCATGTCTTGCTCGCCGCGCCCTGCTGAACTCGCAGCATGTGCGCTCGTAGTGGCATTGCGGCCCAGCAGAGTGCATGCTGCCGGTAGCAACAAGCGAATGCCACCCAGCTGATACACTTTGCTCTGGCTTCCAAGGGCATGCTGCATTCTGCAGGCAGCAGTGCAGCATAATCGTCCAATGCCGGGCTACCTATGAAAGCCCGCAGGCAGCAGCTGAATGCTTACTGTGACTCGCTCCTCGGCCGCGTCACCGCTGCAGAGAGGAGTGCGTCAGCGCCTGGGTGCCCCAGGGCCAGTGGAACCTCATCATGCAGTCGGTGGCCGCCGCCGGCGAGCTGCCGACAACCGACGTCAAGACTGCGGAGATGGAAGTGCAGGTCGAGACCGGCGTCCTGGTGAGTCGCACGCTTTCGTTTCTGGGTATGAGCAATCGTTTTTGTTCTGCAAGAAACGGAAATCTCGGTTGGAAATGGGGTCAAACGAACGACAGAGGTGAAGCTCGAGACTGGCGTCCTGGTGAAACGCGCGCATGTTGAGGCAGCAAAACTTAGTCATGCAGCTATAACGGGTGTGAGTTTCAAATGGGAGTTGCATGCAAGATGGAGGCGCAGCTCGAGACCAGCGTCCTGGTGAGCCGCACGCTTTTTGGGGCAGCAGAACTTCTGTTCATTCTGCAGCTCGAACGGGCCTCAATTGAAACGGGAGTCGGACGAAAGATGGAGGCGCAGCTCAAGACCGGCGTCCCGGTGAGCCGCGCCGCCCCTTCCGATCAGACAAATGACCTTTTCGACCAAAGGGTGCCAGGACCAGCACTGCAAGAATGTGAAAGCAGGGACCTGTCGCCTTCTCGACGGCGCGATGCAGGTATAGAAGATCTTCTCAATCTACATCTATCGTTGGAAGCCAGGACAGTCCCACAAACATGCTCCGGTCTGCAGCGGCGGTGGCACGCAGCATCTGCAAATTCACCTTAGCACGCTGCTTCGGCGGGCGATATTTGTCAACTACATATATTGATGGTACCTGCCCGCTGACAGGCGTACACGACCAGGAGGCTGCAGGATCCCACTGCGGCGCTGGACCTCACGCTCAAGGATCCAAACGGAAACGTGCTGTACTCCAAGTTCCACACCAACGAGGACGAGTCCTCTGTTGAAGCACGCGGCAAGCGGGTGCGGCCATCTGAAAATCACAGCATTCTGCGCTCCCGTTTGGCGAGTCATAGAACCGTGAGCATGCGCTCTGACGTGGCATGCATCGATCAATGCATGCCAGTCATGACTGGCCGTGCCACTTTGTTGATGGTTTGCTTCAGGACTGTGTTTTGATGTGCAGGCAGCACTCACGTGTTCCTGCTCTGTTCAACATGTTGCACTTGTGTATGCGACTTGCTGCGCAGCCCCAAGCTTGGACTCGATTACGGTGTACATTTCACATATGTCATTCGTGATAAGCGCAGGGACCCTGGCAGCTGTGCATGCGCATCTCCAAGACAGGAAAGTGGTACAAGGTGCTGCTGGCGCAGATCACCCACTTCAACGTCAATCACAAGTGCGCGCCGCTCTCTTCCAGCCTACAGGCTGGCCGCCACGCACTGCTGCTGGCGGTGGCTGCTGCTGCTGCTGCTGCTGCTGCTCATTCTGCCGTCACGCATTCAGTATCATCCGTTTATGCATCATTGTATTGCTTCATCCGTCCATGCATCACTGATACAATGGCATTGTATTGCTGAACAGTCAACATGCCTATGCCGGGGTCTTCTCGCACAGGCAGCTGATGGCATTGCCGATCAGCTATCATGAATAGGCAACATGCGGGGCATCGTCTCATGCAGGCAACATGCACGCAGGCAACATGCAGGCATGCAGGCAACATACACGCAGGCAACATGCATGGCATCGTCTCACGCAGGCAGCTGATGGGGACACACCTGGAGGCGCCCAAGACAACGATGCCCAATATCAGTGCTATTCCGGACTCCAACTTCAAGGCCGTAGGTGCGCTGTACATGGGCGCTGACATCATGTGAGTGTGCTCGGACGCGCGCTGCAGCACGGACGTCAGGCTGCCTGGCCAGCCTGGCCAGCTGGTAGATCTTGACCTGGTCTGACAAACAATAGACATTCTGCCATGCTGGACGTTGGTGCTCGTCATGCCCGCACTGTTTGATTTGCAGCTCCGGCGCTGGCCGTGGCGCGGCAGCAGCACGTCGCCGAGCTGCAAGAGAAGTATAGTTGAGGTTGATAACAAAGTGAGCTGGCCAGCTGGACATTGCGTGAGGACCAATACTCGTAATTGCAGCATCGCCGCCTGGTAGCGCAACAGCAGCACGCGGTGGAGCTGCGCCGCGCGCTGCAGGAACCAAATGTTGATCAATTTCATCTAAATTTGGCATGCAGGACCGCCGCCCGGCGGTGTGGCATGGCAGCAGCACATCGCGGAGCTACGCCTCGCACTGCAGGACAAATTCATTGATAATTCTCACAGAGGGCTGCAACGAAGATTGACTTGGCATGAATGCTGATTTGCAGCATCGGCGCCAAGCGTGGCGCGGCAGCAGCACGTCGCAGAGCTGCAAATCGCGCTGCAGGAGGTGAGCATGTACATCGCGGGCGCCGAGCACGAGGCGCGCCACCGCGCCAAGGTCCACTCCCAGCTCAGGGTGAGCCTGACCTCTGTAGTCGGTTCATTTACTGATCACAGCTGGCGCCGAGCACGAGCCGCGCCATTTTGTGCGTCCACTCGCAGCTCCACGTATGTCAGGCCTCTGACACATGTATATTCCTTTCAGCTAGTTGATTGATCAAGTGCATTGCGAGCGCGAGTCACGAGGCGCGCCACCGCGCCAAGGTCGTCCACTCGCAGCTCCGGGTGAGTCAAGCGTCTTTATCGAATGACTATGCTGGCTTGTCGATTATTTCGGCGAGGTCACTGCGGGCGCTGGCCGGCCACAAGGCGCAGGTGAGCCTGGCCTCTACATTCGTTCCAGTGATTGATGACACAAATATTGCGGGCGCCGAGCACGAGGCGTGCCACCGCACCAAACTTGCCCACTCGCAGCTCAGGATGGGTCCGGTTTCTTATCGAATGTATATATGCTTCTTGACGTTTTTGTCGAACATGATTCTGAGTTCCGCAGTTAGCAGCGTCTGCATTGGGGCTGCCTCCATTCCGGACCTGATTCGGCGCGCCTGCAATGATATTGCCACACGATGCTGCTCACCAGCTGCCCGCCCAGTCGTTGAATTGCAGTTCAGTGCCAGGCGGACACTTATCGTGCAGTGCTGCGCCTGCCTGCAGATTGCCAAGCGGCAGGCGGTGCTCCTGCTGCGGTGGATGGCGACCATCAACCTCGCTGTCATCAGCGTCTGCATCCTGCAGGTGCGCACAGCTGTGTTCCATGCGTGATGTATCGTAAGAGCTGACGTGCACGACAGGGTGCGGAACAGCGGATGCATGCAGGGTGTGAAGTTCATAATACGTCGCAGGTTCTGGCTATCCGCTTCATGTTCCGGCATGGCGCGAAGGACCCGCTGAACATCACCACCAATGGCTTCGGCCACAATGCCAACCCGCTGCTGCTGCGGCCGCACCACCGGCGCCCGCTGCAATACAGCCATGACTGATGCGCTCATATACTGCGAGGGGGACGTGCATCCGGGGCGCGCAGCTGACACAGCCGTCATGTAGTTTTGAACAATTGGATGAAAGGATTCACAGCGAAGATGTTATCAGGCACGGTGGGGGAGCGGGTAGTGTTCATGCGGTGAGGAAGACGCTGGGTGCTAGTAGATCCTGTCGAATCTGCATCGAGCAAGTGTAATACAGTAGCATGCGTCTTGTCATGATGAGAAAGTGCGCGCCGCTTCGATGCCGTACGCGGTTTACCATTCGCCAGCCGCTGCTGGCAGAGGCGGCGGCGGCGGACGACCATGGCGGACGACCACTTGCACAGGGTGGCAAGGCCATATGTGGAGAAGCTGGCGGCCTGTGACCACGAAGATGACCTGCAGCTGCTGAACCCAGCAGCCGCAGCCTTCCAGCCATCGGCTGCCGCCGCCGCCGCCAACATCCCGCCTGCAGCAGATCTGCTCGCATAGAGGCCTCCTCGTTGTCATAGTGGCCTCTAGAGGCCACCTTCCAGCGGCTGGACGACCGGCACTCAGAAGCAGAAATGCTCAACGAGGCGTTCACGCTGGCGGAGGTGCAGCAGGCATTGCGAAAGCTGAACAATTGCAAAGCAGCTGGGCTCAGCGGCGAGCCGGCAGAGCTGCTGCGCTGTGCGACGCTAAAGTCGCCAGATGGCAAGGTGGAAAATGCGCAGCTGCCCGCCTTGAAGACAATCTTCAACGCCGCCTTCCTGTGGGGAGAGATCCCGGACCAGTGGCACACAAGCATAATGACGCCGATACATAAGAATGGAGGTGCAACGGACACATGTGTCAGTCAGGCTGATGCGCGCTGTCGCAGCATCAGCGCCAGGATGCGAGCCCCAGCGCCTGCTCGGTGCCTCGCAACGGCACGTGGCGCGCCTGCCACGCGTCTGTCGCGCTCTCAACACCCCAGTTAACGCGTTCCCACATGCGGCCGCATGTCGAGTTCCTCCCCAGCGGCAGTTCCTCATCCTCGCCAGGCGCGTCAGCCGTAGGAGGAGGCGGCAGCCCGGCGGCCCGAAGGCAAGTTGGCTTCTCCCAACGGCTAGTCGAAGGACGGCAGACGGCAGCTGGGCCCGACGGCGGCCATCATGCGCTGGTACCAGGCGCCGATGGCCGTGTTGTGCATGAGGTCCATGAAGGTGTCGGTGCCGGTGATGCTGCGGATGGCGCCAAACACCGACAAGTCCGCCAGGTTCGGTTCGCCGCCTGCGCATTTGGAAACCCACACATCTAAATTCGGTTGGGTTGAAACTTTCCAGATCTGAAAACTCAGTCTTTGCTCGCCAATGAGGGCGCGGCAGCTGTCATGATGATGCAGGACGGCGCACCCTCAGTCTCAGCAGGGACAAGCCATCAGGACATTTGTGGAGTGCACAGTGCAGCACCAGCCTGGGCGCCACAGAGACTAGCGGGGCTCACCGGCCAGGCACGGGTTGTGACCGCCGAGTGCCGCGAGCCAGGTGTCGGCACAGCAGAACGTTGATATCCGTAGGCATTTTCACTGCTGCCAGCGTGGGAGTGAAGCAAGCGAAAGACTGACGAAGCAAAGTCTCACCGCCCAGGAAGTGGCGGTCGCCCAGCGCGGTGAGCCAGGTGTCGGCGCAGGCATACAGCTCCTCCCGCGCATCACCCTCAATGCCGTACTTCTTCCGCAGCCGCCCCGACACCATCCTGCGCAGCGCAGCACATACGTATGAACTTCAAATGCAGCCACAGGCCGTCAGGGCAGCTTTTGCCACTCCATGCAGTCACCTGATGCCGACCTATAACATGTATGTCTTAAGCCGCAGTTGCTTACAGAGTTGCCTGCATAGTGCAGGGGAGGGGGACACCCAGACACTGCTTCCAGCAGACGGGCAGTCCTTGAACAGCAGGAGCCAGGCCACACAAGTAGCAAACCTGCAGCGCGCCAAATTGTACGGAAACCGCATCACATGGTGGCAGCGCCGACGACGCGCCCCGCCTCCTAATACAGCCAGATTGACTTGACATTAACGACCGTTCTTGAAACCCTGAAAGTGGAAAACCCCACCACATGGTGGCGGCGCCGATGAAGCGGCCAGCCTCCTTCTCCAGCCAGTTGAAGTTGCCCTGCTGCGTGATGTAGTCGAACGTTTGGAAGGACTCCGCGCGATTGCGGTAGATGTTGACCGTCAGCACCCGCACCAGCCGCGCGTCCACCCACCGCCGCCACCGCTCCTCCTCCTCTGTGAGGAACATTGTAATGCTTTGGGAAACGCAATTTCCTAATCGTTGACCATCAGCACCCGCACCAGCCGCGCGTCCGCCCACCACCGCCACCGCTCCTCTGCGCAGGGAAAATTGGTTGGACATCTTTGTACACAGCCGAATACATTTTGTTCGTTGTTCTGCTCATATCAAAGGTGCACAAGGTGATTGACGGCTTCATGACCGTGTCAAACATGTGCTCGATGGAGATTTCAGCCAGTCAGCATGCAAGGACAGTGCGCCTGCATTCCACTGCCATTGATGTCGCTCTCTGATGTGGGACAACCTATCCAAAAGCGTCGCACCTGTGTGCGAGCTGGGCGGGCTGGCGGGCTGGGAGCCCTTGCCGAACCAGCCGCGCTTTGGGGGCGGCGACTGCGCGGCGGCTGCCTCTGCATTCTTTTCTGCGGCGACGCGCGAGATAATAGCGCTGCTGTCCACGATCACCTCCCCATCCAGCATGACCACCGGCACCTGTGTACCATAATTGATACCCCCCCTTTGGTGTGTTTCACCATCAAGCTGACCACCGGGACCTGGGAAATATGGAGGCAAGGCAGCATTGATGCGACTCTCAGTTGGACTCTTGCCAGCGGTGGTCTGAGTCCGTGGAGTTGCCATCCGGAGACGCAAGCATGCGTCTCGACATGTTGCATGACTGAGTCCAGGGCTGCTGTGTGGGTGTTAAAAACTGATATCATGCTAGCAGCCGGCTTGTTGCGACGGCTCACCTTCTTATACTTTTCTGACCATTTGAGCTCCGCCTTCATCAGCGGACCCACCTCCACGCAGCGGTAGGGTATCTGCAGCCATGCGTGAAACTCATCAGCCCACTATGCCGCAGTGCAAAGCGAGCCATATTCGCAGGAGCCTGGAAACGCACAATGCACGAAAGGTGCAATCTCGCGTTGGTTAATGCACAGGGCACAGGCAAACGTCCTGGGATGACGCGCACCCTGTAGTAGTCGAGCACTGCCTTGACCTTGCAGCAGAAAGGGCACACGTCGTACTGGTACAGGATGACCTCCTTGGGCACGCCCCGCAGGCCCTCCCCAGGCAGCGCGTACACGTCCTTCGCCACGATCGCCGCCTGCGCAGCCATCAGCAGCCAGCATACCTTGAGCCAGCACGCCTTCAGAATCACGGCCGAGTCAACCGCTGGCCACAGTCCAGGGTGTCAATGGCGGTTCATGACGGCCGGATGCAGCTCCCTGACTCGTTCTACATCAGGATGTTTTTTATGGCTGCCAAGACATGCATATGTGCGTGCATGCAAGAGGATTTCATGCTCTGCCTGCATCGTCATGGAACACGCTGCTGCCGCGCCGCACCTTGTCTGCAGGTGCTGGTTCATTGCCCGCAGGCGCCGGCTCCGCAACAAGCGCGTCGCCCTGCTGCTGCAGCAAGCCGAAAGCGGCGATGCCGCCTGCCAGAGCGACCAGCGCATCTAGCCGCGCCGACCGGTCCGGCTGCTGCACCGCACTGCTGAATTGCCTGCGGCGGGGCAGTGCGCAGCGTTGGGCGCCGCACATGGGTGCAAGGATGTACATGGACGACACACGGATGTGAACATGCAAAATACTTGCCTTGCGTGTTCTGCTGGCTGCTGAGTTGGGTGCAGTGCATGGTGCAGGCCGCTGGCTGCTGGCGCGCATGCTGCAAGCCCCGATGCCCCATCAGCTTGCAGATTTCTCCGCAGCAGCGACCTCAGCAGCGCTGTCTGTGCACGGCGCATGACGGTGAACTTTGGGTGCTGTTCACGCTGGTGGTGCCACGCAAAACAGCATATGCAGCATGAAATGGCGCTGCGACGACGTGCACGTCCTCGTTCAAGTTGCCTTTTCGCCTCAGGGCGGCGTGCCACGTCACCAAAAACGCTCGGCCTTCTCGTCGGTTTGACTGCGCAGAAAGCAGCCGGCACTGTCAGACAGAAGCGAGCAAGAGTCTTGGATGTCTTGTTGAGGAGGTTTCGTAGGGCCACAACGGCCCGAACCGTGCTATCCGCGATCGCACAGACTTGCTGTTCCGACAGATCACTTACCGAAACGAATGTGTGCCAGAACGGTCTGATGCTCGAGCATCTCGATCGATTCATACCTTACACACCTGCGGCAGAAGGAACACGAGATCCGTTGCAGCAGTTGGAACCACTGCGCCAGCGCCGCTGTTCCCTGTCTCAGCCTTCGCGTGTAGCACTGATTCCTACACATTGAGCTTGTGGAAAATCAACATTCAGGTATACAAATATTTTGCAAGGCCGCTGGGGTCTTGTCTCGCTGAGCTGGACCTGGAGGTTTGCTGCGGCACACATTGTGCGGCGGTCGTTGCATCGAAGAATAAAGTTGGACAGGCTTCGGGACTTGCTGTTCAGACGAGGGACTAGCGATTAATATACTTCAGGCGGACCAGCCATGGGCGCATGCGCTAGCTCGCCGCACGATGGCGGCTCTGAAGTTGCCATACCCACCGCCAGCGTTGAGTGGCAGCCCACTCACAAGGCATGACTTTGTTTTCTGCTTGGGAACTCACGAGCTTACCATTCAATCCTCCATGCATTGCAACTCGCATGCTCCCTGCAGTTTGACACACGTGAAGTGCAGATGACTGCCGTACGTACACAGAGCGGCGAGCTCATTTACTTGTGATTGGACAACCAGATCAGTCTTTCTTTGATGCATCAGGCGCAGGTGCAGCCGTCGCACCTGATTCACAAGACGGCGGACTCGATGCGGCAGAAGCAGGCCGGCAAGCGCGTCGCCATCGCAGCCGAGGCCGCCACCAAGGCCGAAAACTTGGACATTCCAGACTTTCCCAAATCCGATGCCGACTTCAAGATGATCGGTAAG
>JAABUK010006080.1_pt1 | contig 18293 bp, 21 predicted proteins | sample 5559141 | NCBI WGS metagenome assembly JAABUK01 (sample SAMN10711869, study PRJNA513367) | rock metagenome | isolation source: Antarctica rocks | place: Antarctica: Victoria Land, Pudding Butte nord | collected 2016-01-03 | reverse complement strand
TGATGTGACCAGAGCGATTGCGCGAAAATTGGAGACGTGATGACTTTAAATCTTGTGCTGCGTTCAGTCGGGCGCGTGTTGTGTTTTGCAGTTGCGGGCGCGTGTGGCATGGCTCTGGTTGGCATTGTCGCTGGAAGTGTGGCGGGCGCGCTCGTTGTTTTCGTCGAAAACGTGACCCGCCCAAGTCGGTTTTGGGGCATCTTTCACGATGTGCCAGCAGGCGCTGAATTTGGCGCGGTTTACGCCAAATTCATAGGACTATGGAGCGGCGCTATTTCATTTGCAATTGCCGGATACTTCGCGTGTTTCAGTATTTTGCCGCAAAAGGTTTTCGCCAAAGCTTTTCGCTTGGCGTGGCGCGCGGCGCTTGTCGGCGTCATTATGGGCGCAGTGCTGGGACCAATCAATTTCTTCTTTCTGGGACGCTTTACACCCCTTAATTTGCGCGATCCTTTTATTGGTTATGTATGTGGCGTGACTGGCGGCTGTGTCATCGGCACTTTTTACGGCGCGATTGTGGGCGCACGACGCGAAATCGCACGACAAAAACTCGAACAAAACGCCGTGCTTTCAACCGTTGAAAGCACGGCGTGACATAATCGAGTACTTGATGGATTAGCCGCCATTCTCCGAATTATTGCTGTTATCGGAATTATCGGGCGTCACGGTCATCGCCGGTTGGCGCACGAGACGAATGGGAAAGGTGCGCGTTTTTCCGTCCTGCCACACTTCGAGTTTCAGAGTTGAGCCGGGCGCGGCATCAGTGAAGATGTTGCGCATTTGCCCGACCGATTCGATTGCCGTGCCGTTCACGCTGACGATGACGTTGGCGCCGTTGCGCACCCACGGAAGAGACGCTGCGGGGCCGTTTGATGCGACGCCGGTGACCAGCACGCCGCTCGTGCCGGTGTAGTTGATTTTCTGCGCCAGATCGGGCGTCAGGTCGTCAGCGGCGATGCCCGCCCAGCCGCGAACGACTTGCCCGCTGGCCAAAATCTGGCCGCTGACGTTGCGCGCCAACTTGGCCGGAATCGCCAGACCGATGCCCTGATTGCCGCCGCTTTTTGACAGAATGGCCGTATTGATGCCCACCAGATGCCCGTTGATGTCGATCAAAGCGCCGCCGCTGTTGCCCGGATTAATCGCCGCGTCGGTTTGCAAAAAGTCCTCGATGCGCGACAAATCCAGGTCGCGCCGGTCTTTGGCCGAAATAATTCCCTGCGTCACAGTCGCATTCAAGCCGAATGGGCTGCCAACCGCCAGCACGATGTCGCCGACTTGCGCTTTGTCGCTGTCAGCCCAGGGAACTGTCGGCAAATTGCCGGGCGCGTTAATCCGCAAAACCGCCAAATCGGTGTCGGCATCGGTTCCGACCAGTTTGGCCGCGAAACGTCGCCGGTCGTTCAGTGTGACCGTGATGGTGCTGGCGTTTTTGACGACGTGATTGTTGGTGACGATGATGCCGCGCGCATCGACGATGACGCCCGAACCCAGGCTTTGCGCTTGCCGGTCGGGTTCACGGAAGGTGCCGCTGAACGGGTCGTCCAAGACGCGACCCGGAACGACCGACCGCGTGTTGATGTTGACAACTGCAGGCGTTACAGCTTTCGCCAAATCCGCATACGTCGCCGAAAGTTGCGCCAATTGCGCCGCATTGCGAATCGTGTTGCCGGTTTTGGCGTTGGTGTTCGCGTCCGTCGAAGTCGTTTGCGCCTGCGCGTTGTCTTGCAAGCCCGTTCCAGTACTCGATGGCGGCAACTGACGTGCGCACGCGCCAATTAAAATCCCAACGCCAACAGCGCCCGTCAATGGTAATAAAAAGCTGCGGTTTTGCATGATGCAGATTATTCGTTTTTGTCTTCTTTGAGCGAATTTGGTAAGCGTCGCTCGAAGCGCAGCAGTTCGTTCTCCAAACGCAGCAGCAGGATTTCACGCTCTCTGGCGTCGGCGTCTTTGCGGTTTTGCATTTCGTCGCGCTGGCGCCGCAACTCCCAAACAATTTGTTGCATTCCGGCTGTGAGTTGGCGCACTTCAGTTTGCAACGCTTCGATCTCTTTCTGATTTTTGTTGGTCTGCTGTCCAAACGCGAAAACCCACTTCGCCAGTTCAAGGAGTTTCTTCATCACGCTGCAATGTCCTTCAAGTCGGCAAGCAGAGATGTCAACATTGCGTCGGTTTGGGTGCGCGATGATTCGATGCGCTTTTGACGCTCGTCCATTTCGGCTTTCATGTTTTCCATTTCCGATAAATATCCAGCGATAGCCGCATCGTATTCGGTGTTGGCTCCAAGTGAGGGAGCATCGGGCGTAGCAGTAGCATTTGAGATTTCCATAGCCTTCAACCTCCAATTTCATTATACGACACGTTCAAGACGCTGAATGCAAGCATCGAGTACTCGATTCGTCTTGCGCGCTTTGGTTTGCAGGGGTATAAACGGCTGTTGGCGGCGCGACACTTGCGCTGCGTTGGGCGTCGCACATTTTACAACACCTCAGGAGAACTCCCATGCCTTTCGAACTGCCGCCGCTGCCTTACGCGTATGACGCGCTCAGCAGCACCATCGACGAAGAAACGATGCACCTGCATCACGACAAGCATCATCAGACTTACATCACGAACTTGAACGCCGCACTGGAAAAAGCGCCTGACCTGGCGAATAAAAGCGTCGAAGACCTGATCGGCGACCTGAACAGCGTGCCCGAAGAAATCCGTCCCGCCGTGCGCAACAACGGTGGCGGACACGTCAACCACACCATGTTCTGGGAAATTATGGAGCCAAACGGCGGCGGGCAGCCGACTGGCGCCATCGCTCAAGCCATCAACGATTCGTTTGGCGACTTCGACACCTTGAAAAAGCAGTTTGGCGAAGCTGGTGCAAAACGTTTCGGCAGTGGCTGGGTCTGGCTCGTCAAAGGGACTGACGGCAAATTGCAGATCATCAGCACGCCGAACCAGGATAACCCGCTGATGGAAGGCGTTTATCCGATCTTGGGCAACGATGTGTGGGAGCACGCTTATTATCTGAAATATCAGAACAAGCGCCCCGATTATCTGTCCGCGTGGTGGAACGCCGTCAACTGGGACGAAGTGAACAAACGTTTCACTCAAGCCGGTTAGTAAGTCGGCAAAACGAGTTCAGCGGCTCGAGATTTGAGAAAAGCAGATTCCCTTCTCCGATCTCGAGCCGTTTTCTTGCGAGGGAGCAAACAGTGGATTCAATTCAGAACATAAGCGACGAGCGAAACCTGTCCGACTTGTCTCATCCAATGGCGGCTTTGGACGAAGCGCGCCAACGAGTACTCGATTGGCACAATGCCATGCAGCTTTGCCTGGAAACCGCACAGGACAAAGCCCGACACGCTCAGGAATCGCTGACGCAAGCGCATCTCGCAAACGAACAACTCAAACAACAACACGCTGATTTGCACACACAATATCAGCAACTGCACGCAGAATATCAACAGCTAAACGTTGAACATCGCCAGTTGAACAACGAATATCAACACCTGCACACGCAACATCAGCAACTGGATGTCGAACATCAACAATTGCACCTCGAACACCGGCAGCTAAACGACGAACATCATCAACTGGACGATAAACACCATCAATTGCACGACGCGCATCAACGATTGAACGACGAGCATCGACACCTGAATGACAAGCACGCAGGTTTATCCGCCGAACGCGAGCATCTGCAAAACGAACGCGATCAATGGCGCGACAGCTGCGCGCAAAGCCGCAAAGAGCATGAGCAAAGCCGCGCAATCAATCGCCAACTGGAAGCTCGACTGGCGGAGCAAGCGCAGCAGAAAAGTGCGATTCAGCGCGAGCTTCTGGAACTTTACAGCGACTTGCGCGCGGAAGATTTGCCGTCTCTCATTTTGCGCATCGGCGTGAAGTTAACGGGCGCCGAAGCCGGACTTTACGTGGACGGAAGCGGTGACAAAACGCTCGCCGACATCGGTCTGGAAGAGTTGCCCCCAAGCGTGACCAAAGCGCTTTGCGACTTCACGCGCCAAGTCGCGCAATCGGAAGAACCGCTGGTGCGCAACGACAGCGACAACTTGCCTGATGGTTCGAACTTGATTAATATGGCGGCGATGCCGGTCGCTGTGCAAGGTCATCTCAAAGGAGTTTTGTTGGTCGCCAACAAGCGCAGCGGCGACTTCACCGACGAAGACACCGACTTGCTTTTGTCGATTGGCAGCCACGCCGGAATCGCGCTGGAAAACAATCGCCTGCATTGCGAATTGTCGGAAAACTTTCTGGCGACGATTGCGGTTTTGGCCGACGCGATCAAAGCCAAAGACCCTTACACGCGCGGACACTGCGAAAGCGTGGCGGAAATCGCCGTCTGCATCGCGCAGAAACTGGGCTGGAAGCACGAAGAAATGGACACGCTGCGTTATGCCGCCCTGCTGCACGACATCGGAAAAATCGGCATTCCCGACGGCATCTTGATGAAGCCCGGGCGCCTTTTGCCCGAAGAACATATGGTCATCCAGCGCCATTCGATTATTGGCCGCGATCTGGTGTGCCGCGTGCGCGCCCTCAAAGATGTCGCGCCCATTATCCTGCATCATCACGAGCGGATGGATGGCAGCGGCTATCCCGACGGCTTGCACGGCGAAGAAATCGCGCTCGCCGCGCGCATCATCAGCGTGGTCGACGCTTATGATGCCATGACTTCGCCGCGCCCTTATCGCAGCGCCGTTAGTCCGCCTGAAGCACTCGAAGAATTGCGGCGCCACGCCGGCTCGCAGTTCGATACAGACATCGTGGACATTATTCACAACGTGTTGGAAGAACGCGCGCAGGAAACTTCCACCGACACCACAGCAAACACCGCTTCTCCATGAATATTGAGTACTCAAACCCAGATGAAAACGCCCAAGACAGCGCCGCAAACGCAACCACCTGGACGCAAATCGAAGTGACGTGCGCGCTTGAACACGCCGAAGCTGTCGCGCAAATTTTGCTGGATGCGGGCGGCTCGGGCGTGCAAACAGAAGACACGCAGATTCTTTTTGACCAAAGCGAAGACGCGCAAATTGTGCCGCGCGAGCAAGCGCTGGTCACCTCTTACTTCGCGCCGGAAATCAATCCGCAAACCCTGCAAAGCGAACTGCAAGACACGTTCGCGCGCGGGCAAATCGAAGCGCAAATTGATACCAAAGAATTACACGAAGAAGATTGGGCGAACTCGTGGCGCGAAAACTTTCCGGCTTTGCATATCGAGCCGTTCCTCATCGTGCCGCCGTGGGAAACTCACGAAGAAGTCGAAGATTCCGCAATCGTTATCCGCCTCGATCCGGGCCTGGCGTTTGGCACCGGACAGCATCCGACAACACGAATGTGCCTGGAACTTTTGGGCGAACAGTTTCAGGGCGAGCCTCTCCCCAATCGAGTACTCGACAGAGTTCTTGATGTCGGTTGCGGCAGCGGAATTTTAAGCATTGCCTGCGCCAAGCTGGGCGCCGAAGTGTGGGCCAGCGATTTGGATCATTTCTGCACGCAGGCCACAACCGAAAACGCGCGCGAAAACAATGTCGAAGACCGCATTCACGTCGTCGAAGTTGCCGGCGCCGATTGGACAACGGAAACTTTTCCACTTGTCGTTGCCAACCTGATGAGCGACTTGCTGATAACGCTGGCGCCGCAACTTTTCGCGCGCGTCGCGCCAAATGGAAGCCTGATCGTGTCCGGCATTTCGGCTCCACGCGCTAATGAAGTTGAGATTGCGATGCACGCCGTTGGTTTCAACACGCAGCACAAGCGCGAGCAGGACGGTGAAGTGCGCGGCGATTACACTGAACGCTGGACGGCATTTGTGTTCGGGAAAGCCTGAAGTTGCTCCTGAGTGCTTGCTGTTTCGAGCCGGAAAGCGAGTTAGAAGTCATTCGGTAATTCAGGGTGCAAACGTTCGACCTTGTAACCATCTTTTTCACATTCTCGCACGGCCTCGTCCATCCGATTGAAGCGGCTGCCAGCTGCTGCAACGGCGCTATCCAGAGGATGATCCCGAAACCACTCGTCGCGCGCCACTTTCGCTTGTTCGAGCTCTTCGCGGGTGAATGCCGTCATCATCAAGTGCACGACTTGTTCTCGTGTCATAAAATTGCCTCCTTGAGGTTATTGTATCTGTTCTACTTTGCTGCTTTTGAAAGAAAACCTTTTAGCTCGCACGCAAAGACAAACTCGCATCAGCAATCGAGTACTCGATTCAGTTGTAAACTTGGGCAATGCCTCGTGTTTTCATCTCCTCTTCTTTTCTCGAATCCGGACTTCGCGGCGAAGAGTTCGATCTTGACCCGGACACCGCGAAAAAGTTGACGCGCGTTTTGCGCCTGACTTCGGGTGAAATCTTCGTCGCCTTCGATGGCCTGGGCGGCGAATGGGAATGCGTTTTGACAAGCGTCAACGAAACCGGCAAAAGTGCGCGCGCCGCGATTTTGAACGAAGTTCCCGGTGAAAGCGCGCCGCGATTGCACATTTCCGTCGCGCAGGCGGTTCCCAAAGGCGAGAAAATGGAGTTCGTGCTGCAAAAAGGCACGGAACTGGGCGTGCAGGAGTTCTGGCCGCTTTTGGCCGGTCGCAGCGTGCCGACCTTTGAAGACGAAATGCGCGCGGGCGTTCGCGCCGACAGATGGCGCAAAATCGTGCAGAGCGCCTGCGCGCAGTGTGGTCGCGCCGATGTGCCGATTGTCCACGCGCCCTGCGAATTCGTCACAGCCGTCGATTACGGCACCAACAACAGCCGCTGCTTCATGTTGGACGAGCGCGGCGGCAGCGAAACTTTGCGCCAGTCTTTGACACGCGAAGCCCTGGTTCCACAAGACCTCAATCGAGTACTCGATGCAGCAGGCGCAGACGATGTGGAGCCGCCGCGCCGCGTGATGTTGCTGATAGGTCCCGAAGGCGGCTGGACGGAGCGCGAGCGCGAATGGGCCGACCGCTATGGCGTCGAAAGCGTGGGCTTGGGCCGTTCGATTTTGCGAACTGAAACAACGGCTTTAACAGCCGTTTCGATTTTGCGCTGGGAAGCCGGAGATCTGGGCTAAAGTTCGAGAAGTTGGCCGATGTTTTCGCCGGTTTGCACTTTGTTTGCACTTTATGTGATTGGGCGATTGACAACGCGGTGCGCGAGACATAAAATCTGAGCACGAACAACGCAAACATCACCGCATATCTAAAAACCTCGTCCCACAGCACAAGCCATTGCATGTGCCGCCTATGGTCTCACCGCTTGTTCGAGTTGCAGCAACATTGCCAAAAGATACGTTCACACCTTTTTACATTTAAAATCGCAAAGCAGTCGGGAGGATGGCAGTGAAGGAATTGAAAATTGACCACGAAACCGCTTTAAAGGACGCGCAGGCGCCCGGCACGCCCGCTGTCGAGATTCTGCGCCTGGAAGGTTATGTCGACGCGCACACGTTCACCGACTTTGAAGAAGAACTCACGAAGCTGGTCGAGGGCGGACATTATCATCTGCTGCTCGATTTGGAAAAGTTGACTTACATCAACTCGACGGGATTGGGCTTGTTGATGGCGACCTTCCGTCAGGTTCGCCAACATGGCGGAGATCTGGTAATCGCCAAAATGAGCGATAAGATCACCAACATCTTCAATCTGCTCGGGTTTTCGCGCTTGATCCACACCTACCCAACCGAAGAAGAAGCCATGCAGAAGTTCGTGCCCGAACCCGCTTAAAGACGGCTGGGGCGATAAGCAGAACGGCGTTTCAACGGTGAAGTGAGATTTTGAACGCCGTCTCCTGCAATTTCCGAGAGCGATTCTGTTTTTATTAGGTCGCCTCAAGCATAAATTGAAAAGCTGAGTACTCACTGTGTCCGAGAAAAATACCGGCGATTTTACATGGGGTTCGTCTCCGCAAGGTGTCACACACTTGCAGCTTCCCAGCACGCCTGATGCGTTGCCGCACATTCGCGCCCTTGTCGTTGAAGCCGCAGAAAAACTGGGTTTGGGGGCCGAAGATGTCTCTAAAGTCGAGATGGCCGTTGGCGAAGCCTGCACCAACATTATCGAGCACGCTTACCTGACGCAGCCGCTGCGCGATCAGATCGAAGTCGTTGTCGAAACGTTTCCCGACCGCCTTGAAGTCACGGTGCTGGACTATTCGACGATCAACTTTCCGGTTGACGAAATGCCCGGTGTGACGATTGATGAATATTTGGATACACAACGCCACCGCGGTCTGGGGCTTCATATTATTCGTACTTTCGTCGATCACATCGAACACCGCTTTATTTGCGGCCAGGGAAATCAATTGCGCCTGGTTAAATACCTGGCTTAAAGAAGCGAATTGAGACAAACGAAAAAGCCGCGTCATTATCAATAAATGACGCGGCTTTTTCGTGTTCATCGAGTACTCGATTGCGGCTTATTTCAGGCGAAACCTGGCCCGCGCATCGCAGCCGCGAGCAAAAGCGCATCGTGTTCGTTCATGGCGAGCGGCGAAACCATCGTCATGATGTCGTCGCCCGAGCGCCAGGCGACAACGTGATAGGAGCCGCGCGCGCCGGTCAAAAACAAGTTGCCTTTCCACTCGACTTCATTCAAATTGCCCAGACCGCAAGCTGGCTCGCGTATCTGATAAACCCCGATTCGCACGCCGTCTTTGACGTAATGCGCCTGCACGCCAGGCCTGCCACCACCAGAATGTCGCCGCGCGCCCAGCATTTTTGCGCCCGAACGCAGCTTGACCGGCAAGTGGATGGCGACGCCCAGTTTGCTTTGCTGCCGTTTGGCTGCGGCTGCGGGCGTTTCGCGCTCGTCCGACACGAATTCGAACGGCGCCTGGCTGCGCAACGATTGGTCAAAGTCATCGACCAACGATTGCACCGACAAAACACGAGCACCGGCAGCGTTTTGCGAAGAGCTGACTGCTGTAGCCGGCGTAGGCGCGGACAAAGTTTTCAAGGCGCGTTGATAGCCAATCGAGTGACTGCCCAGCGCCGTCGTCATCAAAACAGTTGCGACCGCCGCCCAGCGCCAGCCCGAAGAATGTCCGAATGAAAACGTATCGAGTACTCGATGGAACGACGGCGCGCGAAAAGACGACTTGTGGGTTTGCCTGGATGCGACATCGCTTTCAATCGCTTGCATCAAGCGCGCGTGAGTCGGCGCAAAAGTCGATTGAGATTCGATGGACAAGCGCGCTTCTTCAGCGGGATCGTCGCGCACGACTCGCACCGCCTGAAAAATTTCCGCCAATTCGATCACTTCGCTGTTCGGCGTCGCGCCATCGAAACCGGAGTTTGCCGGAGCGTGAATTTTTTCCCACAAAGCCTCGGCGCCGCGCGCATCATGGTGAGCTTCTTTCGCCGCCCGCTTAGTTTCCCTTTTAAAGAACATCTGTATTACCACCTTCGACGGCTACGTCGCAATCTGTATCCAAAGAATGCGGAAGACGTTTGGTTCGTCAAATCCGTGTTGCACTGTCATCTGGCGGCACGCTTGTCCGCATTGTCGCTGTGTTCGGAAAACCAGCCGCTTTGTTCAAGCGCGGTTTTCAAATGCCGCATGGCGCGGTGCAAGTGCGACGTGACGGCGGAAACTGAAGGTTTGTCCAGCACAACCGCGATTTCGCGGCAACTCAAGTCGTTGTCGTGCGCCAGATGAATGATTTGCCGGTCACCTTCGCTCAGTGTTTCCAGCGCACGGCGCACGGCGCGCGATTGCTCCATGCGCAGCACTTCGCGTTCGGCGGCGGGCGCAACCAAGCGCAAAGTCTTCTCTTCGTAATCGTCGCAGGTTTCGCCAACCGGCAAACGGCGGCGGTGATCGGTGACAAGATTGGCCGCAATGCGCAACAACCACGCGACGACGCTGTGAGATTCGCGCGGCGAAAATCGGTCGACGGCGGCGTAAGCGCGCACCCACACCTCGCCCGCGATGTCCTGCGCCGTGTCGGGATCGAAAATCGAGCGTCCGATGGTGCGGTAAATGCGCTCGTGATAACGCGTGTGCAGTTCGCCAAACAGTTCACGTTCGCCGCGCTGCACGCGCGTAATAATGTCGTGATCGGAAAGCATGGCCGCTTCGCCTGAATAAGTTTTCATCGGATCGTCTCCGATATTCACTTTAACGCGATGACGCACACTTCGTCACGAATTGGGCAATATAAAAGGTAAGCTCCAGAAAATACAGGTAGATCAAACACGAGCCATAATCGAGTACTCGATTGCCGATATAACCCGATTCTTCAAACACAAAAAGCGCGCCGCGAACAATCGCGGCGCGCTTTCGACAACTGAGAAGCATTTAGCTTTTTTTGGTCGACATTTTGGTGCCGCTCTTCATCATGGCGCCTTTGGTCGTCTTGTTGGCGGCCATGACGCGCACGCCGGTGACCATGCCCTTGTTCATCATGATGGTGACTTTCTCGCCCGCTTTGAGGTTGGACAACTTGGTCGGAGCCGCGCCCATCATGATTTTGGCCGATGACGGAATCATCACGGTTTTGCTCATGCCGTTGCTTTTCATGGCGGGCTTAACGGTCAGCGAGTGCGCCGTCATCGACGTAACCGTGCCGGTCATCTGCGTCATCATGCCTTTGGACGACATCTTGGAAGACGACATTTTCGTGCCGCTCATTTTGCTGCCCGACATCTTCGTGGCGGTGGTTTTGGCCATCGCGGGCAGCAACGCGCTACCCAAAATGCCGGCCATCAGCAAGCCCGATGCAATGCGACCCTGAATCTTCTTCATGACAATTCCCCTTGTGTTTTCTCGAACAACTGTTCAAGATTGCGGCACCGCGACTTCGCGCCGGACGGCTTTCTTAACGTTTCTTGTCAAAAAGTTGTCACGCCGCGCCTCTCCTTGAGAGAAGTTTTTAGAGAATACAAAGAAAAAGGCGAAAAAGAGCTTGTCATCTCGAGCACAGCGAAGGATGACAAGCTCTTTTTATGAGTGCAACGCGCGTTTGCCGACTTGCTGCAACCTCCGGCGCGCACCAAGACGACAATGGCACAGACTGCTTTTTCAACGTGAAGCGTCGCCGCGCACGCTTTGCACGAAAGCCTCGGCTTCTTCTTCGTAGGTGTGAAAAGGATTGCGCAGTTCGAGATGCCGATCTTTGTCAACGCGCACCCAATCCCAGTCAATGAGGTAACGCGTCCAGCGGCGCTCCAATAATGCTTGAATGACTTCAGCACGGCCTTTGGCGCGCGTGTTCTGAGGCGGCATTCGAGTACTCGATTCAATCTGTTCCGAAGTGCAAATGCGTCGCACAGCGCCCATTTCTTCCAGCGCGTAGTACAAGCTTTTGCGCGGGTTGATGTTGTGATATTCCATGTCCAGCGAGTGCAGCGCATCGTCTTTCCAGTTGGTGCGCTCGCTGTCGATATATTCCTGCAACATCGACTTTTTGGCGACCCAATCGAGCCGGTCGCCCATCTGCATCGGGTCGCGCTCCAAGCCGTCGAGCACGCTTTCCCATTCGGTCAAAGCCCTATCGGTTTGCTCATCTTTGCCCTTGAGATAAGTCTGCGCCGCTTCGAGATAGATGCGCTGCAAGTCGATGGCGCTCACTGTTTTCCCATTTGGGCGGCGAACCGGCCACTTCATCGTCTGGTCACGCGACACGCCGCGCAAAGTTCCCAGCACATCGTCCACGCGCACATCCGAAGGCAACACTTTCAAGTCCATCAAGTCCAAAACGATGCACGTCGTGGCGACTTTGAGCCACATCGCGTACTCGTTCATGTTCGGCTCGCCAAACAAGACGTGCAAACGATGCAAATCCGAATAGTCGTAATAGGAATCGCGCTTCGGGTTGATAATGGCGCGATTGAAACGCACGCGCGAGCTGACTGTGTTGACGATGTGATCGGCGCGTTGCGACAATTGAAAATCAACGGTGTTGTCCAACTCGACGCCATAAAAATCGGCGACCCACATCGTATCGACATCGTGTTCGCCAATGTTCATCACGTTCTTGCGGAAATCGTTGCGGTTCAGCTTGTGTCCGCCGACGCGCCCAACTCCGGCGAAAATCTGGCGCGTGACCAAGAACGGCATCAGCAAACTCAAGCTGCCGCGAAACGCGCTGGCCGAAATATCGACCAGATAATTTTCGTGGCAACCGAAAGTGTGGCCGCCAAAATGGTCAATCGCGTTGGCATAAAACGCGACATCGTCGGACAAACCCAGATCATCGACCAGGCTTTGCAGCAAAACGCGACCGGCGCGATCATAGGCGACGGCATCGCTCCACGTCACGCATTCTGGCGTCGCATACTCCTCGTGACTTCCCACGGCATCGACGTACAAGCGCCCACCGTTGACCAAGAAGCCGCCACTTCGCGCCGGTTCAAACGCGTAATCGCGCGCGTGCATATCGAGCAAGCCCAAACGCTTGCGCAAAAATGCGTGGTCTTTGACCGCTTCGACGATGCGCTCGGCACTGCCGACGCTGCGGCCTTTGCCATCGGTTTCGACAAAACAGCCAAACTCAGTTTCAATTCCAACAATGCGCTGTTCCATAACGTCCTTTGATTAACCACGGATAAACACAGATGAACACGGATGGCTTCAGGATAGTTTAGAGGATCATGCGTTTGATGCCTAAACGTGGAGTTCCGAAGTTTAGGATTAAACCGACTTTTAATCCTGTCGTTTTCAGGTAGTTCAGCAATTGCGCCTGGTGATTTTCGTCAATATTTTTGGCTGCTTTCAACTCCAGCAAAACACAACCATTAACTACAATATCCGCGCAATAATCGCCGACAACAATTCCGCGATAACGAACTTTGAGCGACTGTTGAGCCAAAGCTTCCAGCCCACTGCGCTGAAGTTCAATCATCAGCGCATTTTCATAAACCTTCTCCAGAAAACCCGCGCCCAATGAATTGCTGACACTCATTGCACATCCAATAACCCGCTCCGTCACCACATTGATCTCATCTGTGTCCATCGGGTGCCCTCTGGGCAGATTTATCCGTGGTTAATCTCTTCCGGTTTCAGCAAGCGAAACTTGCTTTCGCGCGACGTGTTGCGCTCCAGAATGCCGGCTTCGATGTGGCCATGCTTGAGGGCTTCTTGCAGTGGATCGGCTTCTTCAACCGAAGATCGAGTACTCGATTCGCGGCCATCGCTTTTGTCGTCATCGTCGTCTTCGTCGCGCCCTGCGTCCAGACTTCCCAGACGCCAAGCTTCTTTGACGCGGGTCAGCGCTGTTGCCAGGTCAGGAATCTCATCGGATTCTTCCAGCTTCTTGGTCATGGCGTCTTCGGCGGCCTGATTTCCGGCGACAACCGCAAAACGCGTGTGCGTGGTGAACTCGCCGTCATAATTCAAGACGAAAAACGAATCGGTGTCCGGCGTATGGCCGATTTCGGCGAAGAGCGCGCGCAGCACGTTCGGCGTGTTGTAAGCGTCGCCGAACGAACGCTTGAGAGGCGGCGAAATGGCGAAACCAACCAGACGCTGAATCGAAACATCGTCCGGCGAGCGCGAAAAACCTTCCTGATGCGCAAAGTCGATGGCCGCCAATCGAACCGCTTCAACGTCGGCCTGGTTGCCAATCGCCGAATACATCAGCTTGTCGTACACCTCGAAGACTTTGCGCTGCGTGCGCTTGACCGTGAATAGCAAAATGCCTTTGTCGTAGCTCAAGCCAACGACCGGCGCGCCGCCTTTGAGTCGTTCTTCGACGTATTCGGCGCGGTGCGCGATGCTCTGGTTGAAATCGTAAGGGGAATACATAAAATCGGGAGCCTTTGAGGAATCGAGTACTCGATTGAAGTTCGAGCCGGTTTGCTGAAGACGCACGCTTGCGTTTGCGGCTCCAACACGATGAAACCGACGATCTCTGCGCGTTGATTCTTCATGCCAATACCAAAAAATCTTATCGATGATCAAAAGCTTACGCGCGAAAATTCTGTTTGGCCATGTCGCTTTTCAAACGCAAAAACCGCCGGAACTTGAAAGCTCCGGCGGCTAAACCTTTACACTTTTTCTGAATCAGCGTCAATTTTTCGAGTTCGCACCGGCGGCATGGTCGCTAAAACGCCGCCTTCTTCGATTTGCCGCAGCACGTCGCGCATTTGTTCTTCATCCAGCGACAAAATGCCGTCGCGCGTCAGGGCTTTGGCGGCGGGCAGAATCTTGGAATAGCCGCCAGTCGCCGAATCCAGGTCAGCCGCAATGTCCAGCAAAATCAGGGTTTCGCGCAAGGCTTCCTGCAAATCCATTTCGCTGAACGGCTTCTTAGTGCGCACAATATAATCGAAACTGCCGCGAATCGCGCTGCTGCCACTTCCCGCCGCGCCAAACTCGCTGCTCTCGAAACGCGCGCCCATGCCGTCATAAAAGAAGATGCGGCCTTCATCGGCTTCCAGGTCGTAGGCCGACAAAACCGGAATAAAGGCGCCGATTCCCTGCATCGCCATCGGCAGATTGTTGGAAATCGCGCGCGTCATTTCGGCCAATTTGCCTTCCAGGCTCATCGGCTGCAACTGCGAGCGAGAATAGTATTTGAACGAATGGCGCAGAAATCTTCCAATTTCAATCGCTTTGGCGAACGAACCGGAAATGGCGATCAAAGTGTGATCGTCCAGCGCCAGAATCTTTTCGGCGCGATCATACATCACGCCCATGCCGGCAGTGGCGCGGCGGTCGGCCACGTTCAGCACGCCGTCGCGGTATTTCACGGCGATAACCGTCGTGCCGTGCGTGTCGCCGATGTTGGACACGCCGCCGCCTGGAACTTGCGCCATCGGTAGCGGCGCACGAGGCAAATCAAGAGTTTGCAGCTTGACGATCTGAGAAAAATCACCGGCGAAATTAGGTGTAAATGTCATATTAAGAAGTTCACCACGAAGGTCGCAACAAGGTCAATCGTAGGGACGCCGCTTGCTGCGTCCGTTCTTGCGATTTGAGTACTCGAAAGCGAACGCAGCTTGAGCTTGAGATCGAAAGCGGACGCCGCGAGCTGCGTCCCTACGATAGGTTTCGCGGTAAGAAGTTACTCTCCGCTGCGCTGGCGATAGCGCTTGGCTTGTTCGGGGTCGACGCGCTTCATGCGGTCGAGCAACTGGCGCGAATCGGGGCGCTTGACGCTGGGTGCGCTGGGACCGCCATCGTCGCCGCCCGGCTTGGTCGTCGGGTCGGCGGGCAAAGGACGGCGCATCGTTTCATCGGCTTGAAAAATCTTCATCGGAGATCTCCTTCACGAACGGCTGTCGTGCCGTTCGAGTACTCGATTGTGCTGTTTTAGACGCGCAGCCAACAACGCGGTTGCGCGTCACTGCACATCATGAAATAGAGTTTCGCTCTTTTACGTTTCGATGTGAAATCGCACGCATTGCAGGTAGTTACGACAAGAATGTTTCTTTCGATTGACGAATCGTTTTAACGAACCCTGAGCGTCAGCGACGGGTCTTCTGTAGATACGGGTCTTCTACATCTACAGAAGACCCGTCGCTGACGCTCAGGGTTCGTTATACATTCCATGAACCGTTGATACACATAAAGCCGCAGTCCGTTCAGTCATCGCTCGCGGCAACGTTTTGAAGTATTTGAGAAATTGCCGCCAAATCGGGCGCAGCTTCCAGCTTTTCGCACAAGGCGGCATAATCGGGATAATCTTCGGGCAAGCCCAACAAGCCTTCATCGTCGCCTTCTTTGTAAGCGAAACCGCCCCACGACGCGCTTTTGATTTTGTCGCTGAAACGGCGCACGATCAGGCCGCGCAAGGCCGCGCGCGTGTTCTGTGGAGGTCGGCACATCGCGCGCTCGATTTCGCTTTCCTCGACCATCGTTTGCATCGCGCCCGCCTCAACCAGGCCGCCATGCAAGCCTTCTGCGGGATCGACGTTGTGATAAGCCAAATCCAAACTTTGCAATGTCGAAACGTCCTCTTTCCAATTCAATTCTTCGGATTCGACAAACTGATCGAGCAGTGATTTTTTCGCCACCCAATCGAGAGAATCGGCCAGACTAAACGGATCGCTTTGCAGGCCATCGAGTACTCGATTCCACTCTTCCAAGACCCAATCGCTGCCCGCAAGCTGCAACTTCTGACAGCCTTCCCAGAAAGCGCGCTGCACATCAACTGCGCCGATTGTTCCGCGCTCGCCATCGACGATCCAGCGGAAAGTTTCGTCGCGCGAAATGGTTTTAATCGCGCGCACCGGATCGCGCAAGGGCAGAGGATTTTGCCAGCCGCTTTCAATCAGTGCGACCACCAAATTGGTGACGCCGACGCGCAAAGCCGTCGCGTATTCGCTCATGTTGGCGTCGCCCGCGATGACGTGCAAACGCCGGAACCTGCGCGCGTCGCCGTGCGCTTCGTCGCGCGTGTTGACTAAGGGACGATTCGCCAAAGTATCGACGCTTTGCAGCACATTGAAGAAATCGGCTCTTTGCGAAAGCTGATAATTGGCGGTCGCACCTTTTTCCTCGCAGCCGACTTTTCCCGCGCCCGCATAAATGATTCGCGTCGCCAAAAAAGGCGCGACATTTTTGACGACGTAATCCCAAGCGACATCGCGGCGCATCAGATAACTTTCGTGCGTGCCGTAACTCGCACCATGAAAATCGGAATTGTTCTTCCAGATTTCGACGCGGCGATTGATCTGCTGCTGGCGAATTTTCGCGCATTGCAAAACGATGCGTTCGCCCGCCTTGTCATGCGCGACGAGACTTCTCAGGTCGCTGCATTCGGGCGTTGCATATTCGGGATGCCCGTGATCGTTATACAATCGCGCGCCGTTTTCGAGTACTCGATCACAGCGATCTTCGGTTTGCGAGAGCGCGCGGTCGCCGGGCCGGTCGAACTGCGCATCGGTCGCGTCCTGCGTTAGTTTTTCCGCATGAAAACCACGAACATCGTTGCGCGAATCTTCGGCGCGATAGTTCCAAGGATAGGCGAAACGTCCGCGATAGCTTTTGACGACTTCGCGCGCTTCGGCCACAAGCCCTGAGGCATCGGCGCCTTCGACGGTAATGCCGTATTCCGTTTCAATTCCAAAAAGTGAGTTCACGAGAGACCTCAACGAAAACAGGTTAAAATGCGTTCCAACAAGAGATTTCACCGAGTAGAACACAAAACTGTAGGGACGCAGCTCGCTGCGTCCGATGAGTTGAGGACTCGAAGTTCCAACACGGACGCAGCGAGCTGCGTCCCTACAGTTTTGTGTTCTCTGTGGTTCACCATTTTGGAGCGATATGAAATTACAAGACCAAACAGCGGTTGTCACAGGCGCGAGTCGTGGCATCGGGCGCGGCATTGCGCTGCGATTAGCGAAAGACGGCGCGCGCGTCGTCGTGCATTACAAGGGCAACAAAGACGCCGCCGATGAAGTCGTGCGCGAGATCACAGACAACGGCGGACAAGCGTTCGCCATCAGCTGCGACCTGGCCGACACGACCGAAGTTCGCCGCTTGTTCGATCAAGTCGAAGCGCAGTTCAAAAACATCGATATTTTAGTGAATAACGCGGGCTGGGCCGAGTTTCGAGTACTCGATGAAGTGGACGAAGACAACTTTGACGCGATTTTCGATTTGAACGTGCGCGGGCTTTTCTTCGCCACGCAAGCCGCCGCCAAAATCATGAACGACGGCGGGCGCGTCGTCAACATTTCCAGCGGCATCACGCGCATCAATTCCGCGACCGGCGCGGTTTACGCCGGTTCAAAAGCCGCCGTCGAAGCCTTCACGCGCTGCTGGAGCGAAGACTTGGGACAGCGCGGCATTACAGTCAATACGGTTTCGCCGGGCATGACTGAAACCGATTTGCTCTTGGCCGTCACGCCGCAGGAGAACCTGGAAAACATGGCGAAACTGTCGCCCTTTGGCCGCTTGGGACAACCGCGCGACATCGCCGATGTGGTCGCGTTTTTGTGCAGCGAAGACGCGCGTTGGATCACGGCGAACAACATCCTGGCGAACGGCGGCGTTTAGTTCGGGCGGCAACAGAAAGCAACTTCGAGTATTCAAGGTCGCTTTCTGTTGTTTCGCAGGATACAATTCAATCATAGCGTCGGGAGCATACCCATAGGTCAAGAGGAAGGCACCTTCCCGCGTTAGGTGAAAGGGAGACCACCATGTACTACAAAATCACATCAACAGAAAAACACTTCCTCCTTTTCTTGAACAAGAAGAATGGGTGTAAGTTCAAAAAGTCATTCAACCATAAAGATGACGCTGAAGAGTACGTCAAAAACTATTTGAACTACTGTTGCTCGGCTTGTAAGAGCGACGGCTTTGTATACAAAACCCGCATAATGTCAGACATGCGAGTTTCTGAAGGTAATTCA
>JAABUK010006079.1_pt1 | contig 18293 bp, 16 predicted proteins | sample 5559141 | NCBI WGS metagenome assembly JAABUK01 (sample SAMN10711869, study PRJNA513367) | rock metagenome | isolation source: Antarctica rocks | place: Antarctica: Victoria Land, Pudding Butte nord | collected 2016-01-03 | reverse complement strand
AGATTACCTGTCTCGTCTGCCTTGGCGTTGTTGGCGGCTGATCCCTTTCTCTTCGAGATCTGAGGCATACGGTGTACGCGTTCTTTGCCCTCTCGAGAAAGCAGCATACCGTCCTCCCTATTAACGACAGCCGGGTCATCGACTCCAGATGCTGATTTCTGCTTTTTGGAAGTGCTTTCAATGTCTGAATCAGGCTCGACTATATCGCTATCTGCCTTTCGCTTTTTCGAGACGCTGTTGATGGTTGTTTGGTTTCCTTTGTTGCCGCCGTGGTGATCCGGTTCATCGGCATTGTCAGTCATTGGACACAGCGTTTGGGCAACATTAAACTCACCTCGTCCGCCTTCTTCCTGGCTTGCATGCTATGCTGTACCCTCTCAACCAAAGATTCCCATATGCCATCAAGAGCCTGATCGCGAATCGCGTCGTCCCCAAGACCACCTATGATCGCCTTCAGAGCTTCTTTATCGATGTTGAGCGGCGAGGTGTTGAAGTGGAGCTGGGCATCGGAGGTGGTGTGTACGTTTGAAGTAGATAACGAGAGCTCCCCAAATTTCATTGAATATCTGGTTGCCAATTGGGTCATCGAGACCGTTTATCATCGCTTCGAAATCCTGTTTTGTGACCAGGAGGGGCGTGTTGTTGAAGTCGAGTTGTGGACCTTGGGGACTAGAACCGCTTGAAGGAGCTATGTTGGAGTTGTGCATGATGCGGATAAATTCGTTGAATGGAAGGGCGGGTGTCTGTGATTATCTGTGGATTGGAAAAAATATTGTGGTAAAATTATTTGAGACGTGATCGGTGTGTTGACACCAATTCACTGCTCGACACTCGAATTTCCAATGATGTGGTGCCTTTGGCATGAAGACACGACACCTTGACGTGAAAGCAAGGAAAACGGATTCAGGGGTAGACGCATTTCGGGTTTTGCTACTTGATAGTGGAGAAAGGTAAACAAAGATTGTAGGAGGGCTGGATCCTGAACAGGGGGTGAGCTGAACCCTAGACAACTGGTATGCACCCAACTGCCCAAGAAGACAGTTGCTCCTAGATCTCAGGGTCAATTAAACGTGATAAATACTTAGATCAAAATAAGAGGTACTATTCCATCGAGAAAAAAGGCACCAGATTGGAGTAGCGGTTAATCGAGAGACCCCTCTTAACTCCGGGCAATCCCAATACATCAATCAGTTAGCGCACTAGTAGCTCGATGCGACAAAATACGGTTTCAAGCCCGAAAGAGCTCTCACTTCGGTGAGTGATCTTTTTGCTCCTGGGTTCGATGCTGACATGTTTTGGGAGGAATTTCATTTTGCCAGGGGAATTGGGCGGTCGTTGGAAATTAGTAACGGGAGCGCTTTATTTTGTTTTGTTTTGGCGTTATTGGGTTGAAATTTGGTAAACGTTCGCGCGATGGGTCTGAGTGAAGGAGGAGGCGAGGATATATTGTCAACACTTTTCCTTTTTGGTGTTACGGGATGTCATCATGTTTGTCTCTAGGGTCATGGGGATTGTTAATGTCTACGACGTCGTAAGTAAACACTGGATGAGCATCAAACGTCCTGTATACTTCCCCTTCGAGACTGAGCATATCAACATATTCAGGACCGAGTCATTGCTATCAGTCCTCGGAAGCTTCAACAAGTCGCACGGATCCCAGAAAAAATATCAAGCTGAATGTGGTCGTAGCACTTTCCAAATCATGGCATCCATTCACCTAAAGCCTTGAATCCTAAGCACGGATCTTGCGGTCGTCAGATACAGGCGAACCCAGTACAGTGGGAGCCTGTACCATTGGATGATGATCGAGCTCTAGTTGATTTTCTTTGTGCTTACCATATTATCAGGCCAGAGCTACGCTCGGTGGGATCTCACCACCCAGACCCACAGGATTGGTCCCGCAATCATCAAGTCACCGATCCAGTATCAACCAAAGTTCGGTTCTATCAGGTTCTTGATTTCATTGGGTGCCTGGATGTAATAGCAACCAATATATTGGAAGCCGTGCGAATACACAGAACAGTGCCCCAAACAGGCAGCGACGCTACCGATAGGAGAAGTTCAAGAATATCATCACACAGTCTGAATTTTTGGAATTATGGTCATCCGACTGAAGCGTCCAGCGCTCCGGCATTTTTGCTTCTTGGGTCTGCGGTGCAACAGATCCGAAAATTACAGCAATTTCTGTCCACAACCGCAATAACCACCATGGTCCATGCGTTGATGGATAGGCCACGGTTATTCCAACGCAGCTTTAGCAATGGAGCAAACCATGGTCAGCGATTTTCCAATGTGAAATGAGCATCATGCCGCAGCTGCTGGGAGACGATGATTGCTACTTCCGAGCCCATATGGGTCTTCTCGTGTTGGTCAATTCAGATGGCGACTCACCCCTGGCCTCTATATATATATGGACCTTATTGCAACGTTCTGCTAGGATTCATTCTCCCACAAACCTAGCAATCTTCTCTGATCTTCAGCATATCCGACAGGCCTACTGCAACCGGACACGACCTGAAGTCGCAGTTGTCATCGACGAACTCCAGGCGACAAATCTTTCTACGCAGCCGTTCAAGAGATCCTACATAGACTCAACTCGGTAAGTGACCACAATACCAATACGTGCTGATGGATGTTATTGATCCCAATCTCTCCAGGCAGATCCACCTCAAATGCCTCCCAACGACCCACCTATCAGATTCATCCTTATCCCGCAAAACGGTACCCCTATGAAGATCATTGAAGAAAAGACCACCAACATCACGATGGATAAAACTTGCAGCACGTTCCCAATGGGCCACATTCCCGATGTCCGCGAGATCTGGAAACATAGCAACAAGGCATGGGCGGGTCGTACCATATGTTTCTACGGATACGGCAGGGAGAACAAAAAGCCTGAAGGTGCCATGGAGGGGACCTGGGTTCTGCTCATGAATAAGCATCCCAAATCCGAGTTTGCTCTCAACATGCATCCGTATTGGAGCAAATTTGAGAACCGCAGAGTCTGGGGTGACGCCTTCCTTTGCAAATTGGGTAAGAATGCTATTATTCACGGGAGGGCACAATATGTGAACGTAATGAAGGCGGCCCTCGAGGATAAAGAGTTTAAGTGGATGATGGAGAATGCCGCTATCCTTACTTCCAGGGGCCATACAATTACACTCGACGCTGACGGAAACTATTCGGGTACCATAGTTTCTAAAGAAGCTGAAGATGTAGAAGTGAGCGGTTCAACATCGTAAGTATTTCAGGGTTCGAGCTTTGACGGGCTTCGTTCCTATGGCGTTATATCTAATTTCTGGCAGGAAAGCTTGAGTCGGTAGATCAATTACACTGCCATCACAGAGTGTGTGGTGCTCCGGCACTTAGCTTCTATTTTCCCAAGGCCGAGGTGGAGAGAATTGATCCGAGACGGGCTTTTTCTTTGTCGATGTTACCTAGTTGCTAAGGAATTGGCTCCCACAGTCGTTACAAGGTTTCTCACATTCTGGCACCTCGATGCTTCATTTTTGAAAGGCGAAAGTGGGAAAGGAAGACCTAAACAGCCCAATTCAACCTGGCAATTACCGACGTATCATACGAGTCTCGGTCACGGTCGCTACCTATGAAAAACGAAATCATTGGCATTATTTGTATCAAGATTAGCACTTTGTCAGCCTTCATTATTCTTACCCTCTGATATCAATGACTTGTATGACACGACTTATGCCGACCCACAGGGGTTTCCAAGGAACGCAGTTTCGCGCTCATCGTTTGCCATGTCACATCCTGCTCCTACTAGCGCAATCAAATCGCAGTATTGCCTGCGCTTGTGAAGGTTTGCTCTTAACCCCTATGGTGGATTGGAACCACTGGTGTCTCGCAGGTCAGTCATTCTGAGCATATCAAGCACACAAAATGCTTACAGAGACCGGGACTGTGAGCTATCGCTGGTGGCTTTCGAATACTAAGCTCTCGTCAAGGCCACTGGTTTGCTTGCCATGCTTTCGGCATGGGATCCGTGATATGAAGGCCGTTGTTGATATTGGCAACACCTCTAAACGTCAAAAGGTAATGGGCCTTTGGAAGGGAAACGGATGAGTTGCCCCTTCCTTAACATTTACTTTGCTCATAATCCTCCACTATCCGCCTTCAATATTTCTCCTTAATACAATCTCAAGAAATGCCACTATTAGTGAACATCCTACCTTCATTCCATGGTAGATGAGCATGATATGGCAACAACGAGAGAAACCCAGGATCGGACATCGGTACCAGCGAGCCTCCCCTGCTTTTAGTATGATGTCATGTTGTCCTTAAAACTGTACTCAGCCGAAGGATACCCACTTCACCACTTGACCTCGGATATCGTTTGGAAACGTTCACTATGTGCCGAGCAGAACCTTCTTCCCCACCGACTCCGAGATGGCAGACAACATATCGTTCAGACTGGGCTATGCGACACGCTGTCCTACGCCTCTTGATGCACGAATGTTCTTGAGCTCGGCGGAGTATTGGCTCTTAGGCGAAAGATTCCAGCATTTTAGCAAAGTGGGGTTGAGGCGGATCGCTTGGATGATACTGTTGTATGTGGACGGCGCCTGGCCACGTCGAAGAAAGAGCTATTTTGGATGTGATCGGTCACCTTATAAATGTTAAAGATCGCGTAAGAGTCCACCGGTTCCGGTGGTGTTGAATGCGAAAGACCTTGAGATAGTGACTCCCCGAGAGCATATAAGATCTTGTTATGTCCTTTGGCGGACCACTGAGAATATGGAGGATTTCTCTCACAGCCCTCTTCACCGAGTATTGGCTCAAATTTAGATCAAATAGTCATCTGATGGGGTTGGATCTATGACGTAGGCCATCCACATGTGTTATTGACTTGGAAAAGTAGCTAGCGCTGCAGCCGAACCTGATCTTCCTAAGCGACAGCTTGACATGTCACAATCAAACACCAACATACACTACACATTTTGAACCCTCGATGCTCTGTATGATTGCACAGTAGCTTGTGTCCAGGATGAGTACTCTTTGCACAGAGGTCGACACAGCATGTGTAGGGGTAAGAAGCTACGCAGGGCGGCTGAGTCCTACTGACCTGGGTGCAATGAACAGCGACTCGACGCGTCAACAGCAGCCCTTGAAGAAGACTCGATGGAGCAGTCAACTCTAGCTTGCAAATTCGAATCTCAAGAAGTAGTCCGCTGTCCACAGGATCCATAGGAACTGCTTGCCCGACTGACCTGAGTAGGAAGATGACGTGACGCGCCCACAATCTGGCAAGGCGACCAAAAAGAAACGGCGTCGGAAGAAGAGAACTGGGCGAGGACACAAACAGCATGACCCTGTCAGTACTGAGAGCGACAAGAAAGAGCATACCGATGCTGTACTAGTGAATAAGACAGAAGACCAAGCCCGTGAGTACAAGTACCACCATCCTGAATTGCGCAATGGACAATCGGGCCGCGCAATCTTTGGCGCTGACATGTGGCTCCGCAGCCCTCCAGGACCATGAGAAAGCGCGTCCAGAGTGCTCCCGAACGTCTGAAGAGCAAGCTGTCGATTGGTTAAACGTTCATATTCCTCTACCTCCGACCACAAGCAATGTGGTGCTGCTAGACCAGCCATATAGGCTCGAAGCCTCAACATCGGTCCAAGGTTCAATTGCTCCACATCTTAAACCCGCCAAGCATGTCACGAGGAAGCAGAACGGTAAGTGTTCGAATGGCTCGTTCTTTCATCTGATCCCGATGCTGAACATTGGATAGATAAAGCCTCGTTCACCCATTCGGCCTTCTCTCAGGCGATCTTTGACCTCAATACCGCCAGATTCCGCATCGCCGGCTTGGTGAAGGATAATGACATCGCGAAAAGGAAGTTGGCACGCCACCACGGCCGACTGCATGTGATGGAGGAGGCTGTTGCTCAGCTACAGCGCTCGTTGAACAAGATCAAAGTCGAAAAGACACTGGACCTTGCATCATCTCGTGACGTTCTTCGAAACCTTGAAGTTAGCAAACAACGATGCGCGCAGCTGGAGTGGTCCGTTGCAGATTATGAGAGGAAGGCAAAAGACCAGGACCAGAACAAGGAGGCAGCGAAGCGGGCGAACCTTGAGCTGGAGAAAAATCTGGCATTGCGAAAGGCGACTGCGGATCGTCTGATAAAGACACAGGTCAAGATGCTGAGTAGTGCCTTGAAGGGGAAGGCCCGCGCAGAAAGACGTGCAGAGATGCGAGGCACTGTTATGGCAGCTGGGGCGATAATGGACAATCTCCCGCTCAGACGCGATATGCCGGCGCTTTTCGAGACATAAGAGATGGCTCGGTCCAGACATAGCTTGACTTAAATACGGGCCATGGATGTCAGTCTATTGCAAAGACTCTTGTAGAAGTTGAGGCAGCACAATGGTTGCTACTTTGTTCTCGTGCGTGACTACCACAAAGGCAACTGTAGCAAACAAACATCGTAGTACGAGTGCTCAGAGATTAGCTAGCAGAGGAAACGTGACGAATTAAAGACATTTTGGGAAAGAAATTAGTATGCTCATTTTATCACGATGCATGAATTGAACAATGAAGGAGGACATTGCAAAAAAGAAGCTTGGGTCAAGGTCAGCAGGGAATTTAAACCCAAGGCAGCCGTCAAGCACAACCAGAGCATCGCGATCCGTACACTTCGCGCCGGAAGAATTGAGGATGCGACGCTCGATGGAAGATAGAATTGCTAGCACAGACTTTATTACCTTGGAGTATTCGAACCTGCCTTTCAATACCACGCTAGAGATAAAATCTCGCGAGTAAATTAGGGCCTGACAGAAATTAGCAAGGTTACCGTCAAGCTAAGTGGGATATTTTGGGATTTGTGCTCTTTTGATTATATTCTAAAATTTCAAATTCTTCATCCTGTCGTTGTGTAAGGTAGGAACGTAAGTACTGGTCGAAAAGCAGCCTGCGCTACCGCAAAAGTATTCGATAGCTTTGGGAGTGTTGATGTTCGCCTTTTGTTCGCCGCCAGGATTCGGCACCCGAATTGAGAGAGAGCAGTTTTACCCACCAGGTGCTTTAAAAAATAGCTGCGAGTGTTAAGACCTACCCTAGCGGTACCATGCCTCAACTGAGCAAGTAATTGTTTCGACTATCTCCTTGATTCAAGGCTTACGTGCAAGAACATCGCGATAAAGACCGAGAGGCGGAATTGATAAGTTATGGTATACGACGTTCACTCGACCCCATCCTTTCTTCCATACCAAGTCGAGCTGCTAGAGATCTTTTGGACGTGCGTTACATGTCTACAGTGGTGACATTGCGCGAACAGCACTTAGGCCAATTGTATGTTTGTACGACATAGGCTGAGTGACTTACTCATTTCTCCTGCACATTGATCTCTCACCTTGTAAGTACAGGTAACCTTCCCCGCCCTACTGTGGCTTTATGATGAGAATCATTGACTTCACTAAGACTTATTGCAGAATTGCTAGGGAAGGTGTTGAAGCTTGGCGGGTTGTCGTGAGATGAAGCAGGACGCCAAGACTGATATGAGACTAGCGCCTGGCTCGGGATCCTACATTGAAGATAGCGAGGATACCTTACGTTGATGACAGGACTGCCCAAGTCACGTTCACTACGAACCGCCCTTCATCCATGAGTCGATTCAGTCTATTGATTGCGATACCTACTTCAAGATATCGATGGCTTACGCCGTAGTAGCATTGTCGCTCGTCCCTCCTGCGAGCTCCAAGCCTGTTCGCTGCCTAACAATATAGCCCTCCCCCACAGGCACCCTGTCAACGGTCAACGCCATGTAAGGTACTTCATGGAAGTTCCTGCTATCAAGCATGTACTGCGGCAGCTGACCAAACGCCTTGATGAGCCATTCCCACTGAAAGTAAGGGGGATTCCTGGCCGTACGAGGTGGGTTGCTGCGGTCATGGAAAGAAATGACTATAGGTTGGCCGGCGGTTGTTATCGGTGGTGTATCTATGCGAGCAGTAAATTCAATGACCCGCGCGCTACGGTCGTGGACGGCCATTTTGTGGATCCACGCGATGACCGCGAAGAAGATCTCGTAAATGGTGAAGGTGTCCAACTCTTGAACGTAGACGACTTTGAGATGTGAGTCATCCCAGGCTGGTGCCTCGAGGGCGGTCGCGCCGACCATGGCATCGAGAGGATCAACTATGTCAAGAGTTCGAGCCGCCTCTGCAAAGGTCGGAATTGTTGATGGGGTCGCCTTAGTAACATTGGATGCTGATATGGACGGTATTCCGACGGTGTTCCTCTTCCTTATCGTGAGCCATCCAACCTTGGAACCATCGTAAAAAAAGGTACTTTGCATAGACCTGAATCTTTGAGTCGGTTCGGTCAAGATGTTAAGTATCACCTCGAAGAGTCCCAACACCGCAAATCCTGAGCGTAGGGTTGCGCCAGCGGCAGTGTCCCACGGACCGATGAATATTTCGATCTGGGAGTATTTCGATACGTCCATCCTAAAAGTCTTTGGACTCATCTGGCTATCCCAGTCCTGTAATGCGAGTTGAACCATCACGTCCACAGCATTCATTAGGACAGAAGTAGCTGGGAGCTTCAGCTCCCCATATGTTGTCCCAATCTTGAATTTTTCCGGATCAATTGCCCCGAGCGAAGTGACATTTGGCACCAATCCGAGAGCTGATCCTGCATTGACAGAGAGACTGGCCGTGTGATCACTTGGGGGGCTAATGACGGCGGCTTTAATTGGGAATACAATGGACGATAGTGGAAGCAGACACAATATTGGATGACTGAAGGGCCTCATGCTGAACGAGTCTGTCGGCACAGTCTAGAGTCAAGGATTGCTTTTGAAAAATCACATTATAATGGAGTTGTGCGAAATCCTTATAGCTTCCAATCTTGGGTCGCATCGACGCCAGTATATGCACTACGCGCGAAGCAAAAATGCCACCCGGGTTTTGTACCAAGCCGGACAATTGGTGGGGACTTAATTAGTCCTAACGTCCGAATTATCTTGCAACCCGCGTGAATGGATCAGCCTTTCGGTCCAAGCACACTTAGGCTTTAGCCAGCGCAAAGATCTATCCGCCGTAAGCGGTCATGAACACTTTGGCATTCGCGGCTCGCTTGTTTCAATTCGATCTGTCACTTAATTTCATATTCTCCCGCCCTGCTCGTGAAGGCGCGATACTTACTCCTCAATAGGCTACAACTCATCCCGATCGGTAATAGCACAAGTCGCATACCTTGCTTTATATGCCCAATGAAGTAAGATGACCGGATGGTGTGACTTGAGAGCGGACCTTCACTACGGCGTATCTCCATCAACTTCCCTCAATTGCCACATCCGTCTTGTCCGTCACTCTGATTTGCAGAGATCGTAGCGCGGTCCAAATTCAGTATGACATCGCTTTCTCTTCACGCGAAAGGGTAGAGCTCTTCAGAAGTTGTCACGTAATAATATATTCACGTCCAGATGCTAATTCGTTTGGGCCCTCAATCCGGTCCTCGTTTCACTCTCCTTTGACACTAAGCAAGACGAGTGACATATCTATCTGTCGCAACAAGAAGGCCCGAGAACTGTGACGGCGCAAGGGTGATGTATGACGAGTGACGCTGAGAATGGGCCCTTAATTCAGTCCTTGCTTCACTCTCGTTTGACACCGAGCAAGATGAGTGACAGGGAGGCCCGAGGACTGTGACTATTGAGAGTGACGCTGAGGATCGGCCGTAACATTATTCCACCGTGCACATAAATTGCTCTTGCAAATCATCTCCATGTCCCGAAACGACACCGCTTATATTTTTCACATCTTGAAGGCTTGGATGCTACATTTACAGCGATGGACCTAGTTACCCTGTCGTTCTGGTGCCCCGTCGCAATTCTTTAGGTAAGGATGAGGCTGTATGCAAGTTATTCTTGAATACACTGTTGAGTAACTAACGCTCTGTGGATCATTGTAGTCGTTGAACCATCGGCATAGTAGCTTGAGTCCATATCTCATTCAGTCAACCCATAAATATATATACATACCAGCCCAATTAAATACGGAAGACAGGACTATCACAGCTCCAGGGTATGGTCTCTTCTGCGGATCTTATGCCTACAAGGTTGGCTGATAGTCCATTGCAGGCGAAGCGTCAGGAAGCCGTGGCCTAGTCTTTCAGAGGCTCTGTGCGAACGTCGTGACAGACCAGGTCACAACCTCCTCATCGAGGCCAGCCGCCGCACTTGTTCTAGGGGCCCTCCGGGGTAGGCTCCCTACTTTGACAAGGGTCGAGACTTGGCTGGTACAGGCGGATAGGAAATGCCGCAAGGTCTCAGTCCCTTGGATCCATGGCGGGGTCTCTAGACACGGATCTAGGATCAGAAGGGTTTTACGACGATTTCTGGCCCTGCCTCTTCGCATGAGATGCGAGGTACCAGGCTCACTATCTTGCCCCCAGTCCGCAGCTCCACGAAAAATCAAGTGGGAGCCACCGAGGATGGGCCTGCCAACCCAAAGTGTTATGAAGCCAATGAGCACGGCAATCTATCATCCGTCCAGGTTTCAGTCTGCAGCCGTGATGGCACTCAACGCACCTTTCTCCACCTCGGTCGCTGGATCAGGACGTAATCCACGGTGTTGGCAAACACTTGAGACCCAACGTCAGTGATGTGAAGCATGGGGTCAAATTGTGAAGAGCCCTCGACAATTTTGGATATTTGGTAGTCATACTGGTTTGAGTGAAGCCCTAGTACTGAGGTAAGTTGTCATAATACACAAAATTCTTGCACCCTATGAATCATTGAAGCCTTAATGTCAGACAACATCGAGACCTTGCTTTCGCAATCCGAACCTGGATGTTCATCATGTTTTGAGTGACGCGCGCAGGGTGTAAGACTATAGTGGACTCCACTCGCATATTGAAGAAACAACACAATCAAACCCTCACGAACGCGGTTATTGCCTTAAACATATAATTTTGTACCTTACTATACCATCAGACTCTGGCTATATTGTCTCTGCTTCATAGTCCTAAGACTGCCACCTCATGCATCTATGCCCATTCAAAACTCAAAGACAATACCTTCTAGTTCGGCCTTCGACCAAGGGGAAACCTGGCTGCCACTTGGCAAACTTCGAACACTTGTCTGCTCCAAAGATTTCTTCGAGACCCACGGCCATGGAATTCTCGCATTCACCATAGCAGTGTGCAAAGAGAATTTCGACCAGCCTTGCCTTAACAAGGATCTGGTCAATGCGGCGTATATAGTCGAGGTGATAGACACATATGGTGGACCTGGTGGGCTAGAAGCTATAAAAGTACTATCTTAGGTAGGCTTTTCCTGCCTTGCATTACAATTTCTCGATCGTGCTCGCTACGAATGGTGGGAGAGCAAGAGGCTAACCAGTCCTGGTCAATTGAACTCCCCTTTGGTACAGCGGTTTTGGGAAGGTCGCTCCTCTGTTGCTAAAGGTCACAAGTCGAGGTCCCGCCAAGTTCATACGGAATACTATTGGAGGCGTGAACCTCCTCGTCCTGAGCACGCCGCTAATGGCTGGGTGGTCTTGACAAATGGCGTCAACGATGTCTCCGTGCCCAAGATTGGTCATATTCCTCTCCTGGCCCTAGACCTCGCTGAGGTCGAGAAAGACATACGCGCGGTCAATAGGATGAGTATTCAAGAAGAGATGAGGAAAGTCAAAAAGGGTATCCTGGTCGGCACGTACCACGCGAGCGAACCAGAAGCCTCCAAGTTGGTCGAATTGATGAAGACGGTAAGCTGCTGCTGCTCTCTCTTTGTGAAGGACACAACTTATTGATTGTACTACTCAGTGTGACATCGATGTCGCAATAGAAAAACAGCCGAGGACGACAGATACCAAAGTCGGTTCCATTGAGATATCTGAAGATCCAACGTCCAGCAAACAGAGCGAGACGAGCATCACCAGCATCCAGTACCAAGATCTGGTGACGAGGAACACAAGAGGCGTAGGGCTGAGAGACATTCTATAGCAGTCATTGATCACGGCAGTCATCACCAACGTCCGCGTTTGATGCTTGTCTGCTCTCATCCAAACGACACTGACCATGATGTCAGTTCCATCTTCCATTACCGCGAGCGAGGTACCAGATTTGGAGAATGGTGAAGCAGTAGGGGACACATCCGGACAAGATACTCAGGGAATCGTTGGCTCTGCGTACAAAGGTGATCGACTCTGCAACATAGGCAGTTGAAGAACGATTGGCATACGGTAGAAAAACTACCCATGCTCGTACGCAGTATGAGAGAGGTTGTGTCCTTCGATTTGGGGGACAAAGTCAGAAAGTCTATAGTTTGACGAGGTTGGTCTATGTAACTACAGTAGACCACGATAGTCACGAACCTAGATCTAAGACGACGGATTGGATTCAAGGATATGGGATGCAACCTTGTCGACATCATGCTATTTCTGAATGAAGAAGGTTTTTACGTTGATTGAAGTTCTTCGAACGATAGGCAATACAATGTCTGTTAGCTTTGACCCAAGTTCAGAACATTGGTAGGCTTACCGAGAGCTGTCGGGATTGAGGGCCAGAGTTTTGTACGTTTGTGAGAGCAGTCACTTTTGGAATGTGCACAGCTGTCAGCTTGGTTACGAGATGGTATACGCGTCTGACTCACAAAAGGAATGGGCTGAGGCCCATAGGGTGCAGGCGGAAATTGATGGCAAGGGTTAGGAAGCGGTCGACGATGGAGGAGATTCGGTAAGATGGAGGCTGTCGACGACAAGGTCGAGCAAATGTTTGATATATCGTAAAGGGAATTTCTCAACCAGAGGTAGGGTGGTCAGCGCAGATGGCGACACAGGCCCCATTTTTGACCCCCACGTATTCAGCTTTCTCAAGATTAAGACTTGCTCGCCTTGCCGCTGTGTAGAGTTTCTGATGTAGTGTAGAGTCGATGTCGAAATATGACGTCGAAAGGAGGTAGGGAGGCAGGGAGGGAGGATATTCACGGCACCTAAAGTGCACTCTGTCTTACATTAGTGGAGGAGCATTGAGACTTTTGGCAAATGAGCTGGAACAGCGGCGTCGACAACGACACCAGGGACCTGAGGCGGCGGTCAGAAGTCGTGATTCTCTAGTGCTGGGGCTGGAGAGGGTACTCGAATTCGTATAATTGTTGGGTCGGAATCACGTAGAGGGGTGGATGTTGAAAAATCTGCATTGCTGGAAGATGGAAGCCGGGCGGCTGCTCCTGCCTTCTTCGAAAACTTCACTACTCCAGAGATTCTCAAACCTCGAGGGCGGCCAATGAATTGATAGACAGAGTATAGTCACTGTCGTGAATGGCTAGTCACAAACTTGCTCTATCACAATCTTCCACGCAGTCCCGACTGCCTCCAGCTCTAAGCAAGCCATCTGGGAGCACTTTGAGAATTAGGAATTCACAAGTAACTGTGTTACTGACCACATCCATTTGATAGCCAAGACATTCGCAGACTTACACGATGGTTATGCAGCGCCTCGTTGGAGAGGCAAGTGTTGAGGGAGTGCCGGTTACGGTATGACTAGCACGTGTCTCCAACGCATCATTTTTATTCTTTGTATACATTAGCCGAGAGACCCGTGCCTCGAGTGTGACCATCAAACCAAGAGAAAACATTCTCAGGACGGTTAGGCAAAGCTGAAAAGCTCCACTGAGATACAAGGGCGACCTCAATACCTCAACATTATTCCTAAGCTTTTTCGAGCTTGGAAACATGAACATTCTCAGATCCTAGTTCTCGCTCCACCTCATTGCCACTTTGGCCCCGTGGAGCGAGGGTTTCTTCAAGGTGTCCACTTTTTCGCGGGCAGACCACGTTCTGCCTTGTCCAGCCAAAGCAGAGAGCTCCTCAGGAAATCGAAGGTTGACCGACAAGGTGGAGACCTCTACAGACATCATGGATGGATATATCGACAACGTGAGCACAACTGCGTACCAGAAGACCTAGCTCTCGGCCGCAAAATATACAGATTACCACTTCGAAGGCTTTGATTTGGCTTTACGCAGTACGCCTAAGAAATGCTCGAAACAGTACGTACCTCGCAAGACAAAAGACACGGCTCGAGGTCAATGACTATGCTAAAAGCCATCCGCTGTGGAAGCGTCTGCTGTGCCAAGTGGGCCTATACCCTTTCTTGACGTGTAAGGGAAAGCCGATGATATGCTAATGCGGATGAGTTCACGCCTTGCCGAGCACTCTTGAAAATCAACAATGGATGAAGAGAAGTCGATCACTGCAACGAGGGTATGTGCTGTGCTCAATTCAGTGTGAATATAAAGCTGATAGGGACTACTGAGAGTTAGTATTGGTACTTGTAGAACCAACTATGCCAACGATATGGTTGATGCTGACTGGTCAAACAACTGGAATGTCAGTAGACAGTGATTGCCATCGACAATGTATGTGTAATAGGGAGTGAGGTGGGCTAAGTTGTAGACTGGTACTTTCACTCTGCTTTGGAGAATATGGCCTAGATAACGGCATAATGAGAAAGAGTAGCTGCCATGTAGTATCATGCAATCAATGTGTTGATGGTCAGGTCTTACATGATTCACATGAGCTTAACGGGATGGTGGTTAAAGGATGCCGTTGAAGCCTGCACGCGCTAGTACTAGTTTTATCATAATTCCGAAGCGTGTATTCCTCCGTGTTTCCCTCTCTCGGCGTTCAAAGATCTATCTCTATACCTTGCAAGGCTAGACTTCCAGATCGTCCGAGGTACATCACGCAGGAGACTGGTGTGCCAGAAACGCCACTATCGTCGTGGGATCTGGGCCGTTGACTGCCCACCATCAGCAGCGAAAGCGAGCATGCTGAGCTACGCCAAATGGGGAAGCTGACCCTTCGACCTACGTCTGCAAATATCATTGCCATGCAAGCTCCTGCTTTCCTAGGCAAGGTACCGCAGTTTGACGCATTGGATTCATGGCGAATCTGCACGTACGCCAGCCCTTGCGGAGCCGACCTGCATGCTGAATGCACCAAGGATTTGAAGTGATCTCATTCCAACCCCCTCGCGTCCTAGAGGAGATGATAGAGGATCTCCTTCCCCATCGGAGTCTATGAGCCTACAGCTACCAGCTAGATCGGCCGACTTACATATAAGGAGTGTAAGTTATCACCGTCGCGCTCTTTCTCGTGTTACACACCCACTCCTACCATTATTATTCCCCTGCATTCGAAATGCTAACAAACGCCATTTGTTCAGCTTCGTTGGTAATTTTGCTGGCCACAACTCCTGTCTTCACATCTCCTGTGCACGCTCGCACGGCTTACGAGGTCAAAGAATCCCACAATTTTCCAAGCACGTGGACCAACATTGGCCCAGCACCTCCCAACACGGTGATCAACCTTCACATTGGTCTTAGACAAAGCCAGTTCGACGAGCTTGAGCGACATCTTTATGAAGGTTAGTAGGACATATTCCTCGACCCTGCGGATACAGTTGGGCCCAGCTGACTCGACCTTTGCAATCGTTAGTCTCTATACCTTCCCACCCTCGCTATGGCCAACATCTCACATCCGAGGAGGTGAATGGCCTCGTCAAACCCACCGATGATACCCTCGGTCTCGTCCACGACTGGCTGTTCGACAATGGAATCGACAGAGCCGCGCTCTCCTACAACACCGCAAAAGATTGGATCAAGGTCTCTCTACCTGTCAGCTCGATTGAGCGGCTTCTAGACACCACATACTCCGTCTTCCAGCACGAGGACGGGGATCGCATTGCACGTGCGCCGACCTGGTCACTCCCAGCACATCTGCACGAACACATCGAAGTCATTCAGCCTACAAATTCCTTCTTTCGCCCAGCCGGACGTAGAAAGACATATAAAACTGTCCTACCCCATATCGACATTGGCGAGGGTCCTCCAGAAGACTTCACAGACGTCACTGCAGTTGCCGCAACCCCTGATTCCACCGATATCGGTGTTGCCAAAGCCTGCAATACAAGTGCAGTAACGCCACTCTGTCTACGAACGCTGTACGGAACAAAATCATACAAACCTCAGGTCCCGGGCAAGAACCAGATTGGGTTGACAGATTTCCTTGGAGAAGCAAACAACCGCTCTGATGTCCAGATTTTCCTTGAGATGTTCCGAAAGGGCGCAGTCCCTGAGTCTGAGACTTTCGCAGTGGATGTTATCAACGGAGGCGACAATCAGCAAACTCCTGACACTCCTGCGCAACTAGCTGCCGGCAAGGATCTGGAGGGTAACCTGGATGCCGAGACCATCATTGGAATCGGATATCCTACACCTCTAACAGCATTCACAACCGGTGGAATGCCGCCTTTCAACCCTGACGATCTGACCCGTAAGTCTCTTTCGTCTGTTTGATCCCGCCTTCAGTCTCTTCTGACATTTTGCACAGCGACTGATACCAACGAACCATACCTACAATTCCTGAATGCGGTCTTGGACATGAATACCCTCCCACAAGTGATCAGCTCTTCCTACGGCGACGATGAACAGACTGTCCCTGAAGCATACGCCAAGAAGGTCTGCTCACTTTTCGCTCAGCTCGGCGCCCGAGGCACCTCCTTCCTCACAGCCAGCGGCGATAACGGCGTCGGCGCTACTGGTAAATGCTTCACCAACGATGGCAAGAACACTTCAACTTTTCTCCCCTCCTTCCCAGATGGCTGCCCCTACGTTACAAGTGTGGGAGCCACCAAGAACTTCAATCCAGAAGTTGCAGCGTTTGATCCTCGGAACTACTTTGCTAGCGGTGGTGGCTTCAGCAACTATTTCAAGCGCCCTGCATACCAGAACGACAACAGTGTGGTGAAGAATTATATTTCCAGCCTGGGCGGCGAATTTGCCGGACTCTTCAATACGACTGGTCGTGGCTATCCTGATATCGCTGCACAGGGACAGGCTTTTGTCACGATCTGGAACGGCACGATTACACTCCTCGACGGCACTTCCGCCTCCACCCCTACTGCCTCAGCGATACTGTCATTAGTCAACGACGCGCTGATCGCTGCCGGCAAGCCTGCTCTTGGTTTCCTCAACCCTTGGCTATACTCAACGGGGTACGCAGCGTTCACCGATATCACAAGTGGGTCAGCTATTGGTTGTGGTGGATCTGGTTTTCCTGCTGAGGCGGGATGGGATGCCGTGACTGGGTTTGGTACTCCGTACTTCCCAAGTGTCAAGGCTCTGGCTCTGAGCTCTAATGCAAAGGCTCGAAGGTAGAGAAGCCACCGGGGTGGCTGTAATTTTGGGGATCTTGGAGTAGCTATTGGCTGCATTTTGGTATGACAGCTACCTCGGCAATCTGACTTTAATTTCAAGAGGTTGTAGCCCAGTGAGTGCCTAGGAAGTCTTTACTTGATACTGTATACATTCTTCTCAAGCCTCGGTCGCTCAAGTCCCCTTTTTGAATTGCCGCGAAACCTTTTCCGTTGACCTTTGATACTCAAATGGCATCTGAACGATCTTTTGAGGCATTGGCAACAAGTCCGCAACAGCCTTGCGAAGACTATGGCAGTCTGCGTGCGTGCTCGCCTTCACACGCCCCATACTCAACCCAAGTGCTCGCTTTGAAAAGATGTCATTACGCGTACTAAATCATCGTTATCTTATGTTCTGGCAACTTTAGCACTTGTCTCGGCCAGTCAAACGAGTATCTTGCCAGGATATAGGATACAGTACCTTCTAATGTGAAGTCTTTGAGCTAAGTATCCTTCCTTCCGCTATCACGTTCGTGCACTATCCACACATTCACACACTACCTCGCGTAAAATGCATCACCCTACAGCGCATGACATCCATCCCAGCTATCCCATCTATATTTCATACCTTTCCACTCCACCAATTTTCAGTTTGCTATCCTCACCTGACACAATCCTCCTCGTGGGAGGCATGAGAAGAAATTCCCATGGAAATCGCAAACATCCGTAATATCAGCCAAGAGACAGCGAGCACAACCAAAGAGATATGGTATACGCACGTCCCGTCAATAATAACCTGCCCATATACCGAACTTGACTGAGCTGGAGATAAATGCACATGCGTTTGGAAATCTCGGATGGTATCTTCCCAGTATGATTTCATATTGTTTTCGTTGCTTGATAAGACCGATGAGTCGTCAACATCCACCATATACGCACAAAACTGAGTGGAATTACAACCATCCCCTTCCCAACCTTCCAATACCATCACTGCCCTATCTCCCCACTGCCAAATCCCCTTACCCCCCTTTCTCCCCTATCTGCCCACTCCCCACTCCCACACTACCCCTAACCCCCTTTCTCCCCCTGCCCCTCCCTCCTCCACTCCCCGCTTACTCCTCC
>JAABUK010006078.1_pt1 | contig 18294 bp, 23 predicted proteins | sample 5559141 | NCBI WGS metagenome assembly JAABUK01 (sample SAMN10711869, study PRJNA513367) | rock metagenome | isolation source: Antarctica rocks | place: Antarctica: Victoria Land, Pudding Butte nord | collected 2016-01-03 | reverse complement strand
TTGGGGGGTTGCATATGTTGGCTTGGAATGCGGCGTTTGAGTCGAGGCTGGAGCAGGTGTTGTGGCGGGTGGCGGCTTCGTCGGTGACGGTTACGCCGGTGTTGTTGGTGCCTGTGGCGTTGCTTTTTGATAAGAAGGCGTTGGGGCGGGGGGGTGGGGATCTGATGAAGGTGGTGCTTGGAGGGAAGGTTGAGAGGAAGGAGGGGAGGGTTGTGTATTGGGGTAGGATGGCGGCTGTGGTTGTTTGCGTGCCGGTGTTTGCGGCTGGACCGTTTTTGTGGGCTTCGTATGTTTTGGGGAGGGTTTTTCTTGTTGTGGAGTGTTTTAAGAATGTGGCATATTTACCTGATAAGGTTTTTGAGGGAGTGGTGTGGTCTAAGTATTTGCCGCATATTAATTGAGGGGATCTTTTGGGATATAGGTATTGAAGGTTTGGTGGGATACGGGAAGCACGATCTCACTCTTCGATGGAGGCGCTGGTGCAGTCCAGTCACAGTCAGGAAGATTGCTGTGGATTTGCGTTGCAAGATGATTACAGCATCAAAAAAGATACCTGGAGAGCGGCCCAAGGACAGAGGATTACAAGAACGACGCGAGTAACGACTTGGTATCCCAAATGCAACCCCATTACTACAGTCGCAGCGGCACATCAACATTTGCAAGTCTCAACAAGTGCAGCATCCCAATACAACTCAACCCAGCTCTTGTTCCACAGCAGACAACGCCTACCACCTCTCTATCAATGCTGATGCACCACCGTGCGTCCGCTACGCTTCCACGTCGCGAGCAAAACGCCACAGTTGCCGCAATTGTGTTCGACGTCTTTGAGCCCGCTGATCAGGTAGGGGATGCAGCCGACGCAGAAGCAGGCGCAGAGGACTAGAGCCCAGACGCTAGGGGGAAAAGGTCAGTATGCGTGCGTGCATATTTATGGGGAGAGTGTATATATATATATGAGAAGACTGAGTAGACATACTTGGTGGTATTGCCCGAATGGTAAGAGGTTCTCGTCAATGCTCTCTGCCGACAGCACGGGCAATCAGCCGGTGCGGCGCCTTCACCTAGATTGCCTAATGGTGTAGCGGTGTGGTATTGCGATTGCTGTATCTGCATCGGCGGCTGTCCGGTCTGCACCTGTTGCATTGGCACCTGCTGCTGTTGGCTGCCCTAGTAGTCGCCTTTTTGGTGGTTCATTGGGGTGGCTATGGCTTGGGGCTGCGCTATTGTGGGCTGTTGGTGCTGGTAGGATTCGAGGGGAGGGGAGCCGAGGGGTTGGTTGGGGTATTGGTTTGTGGTGCCTGTTTGCATGGGGGAGATGGGGGTTTGGCCTTGGTAGATGCTGTGGTGGTGGATGTGGAGTTAGCGTGGGTTTGTGGAGTATGAGAGGGGGAGTCTTACTCATGCTGCACCATGGGCTGGCCTGGCGTTGAAGTGTAGCTGTCTGCGGTGTGCATTGGTGCTTGGTGCGCGGTTTGAGGTAAAGAGGTTGGGTTTGCTGAGTAGGGAGGGACTGTTGCTGAAGCCTGCTGTCAATACTGGCCTGTTTGGGGACGAGACGAGGCTGTAGGCTTACTTTTGTCGTCCATTTTAAGAGAGCGATGGTGCTGAAGCTTGTGATGCTTATATCTGTGAGAGGTGAAAGCTCTGATGCGCGTCGAACAGAGTCGGGACGAAACGATGTTATCGAAGGTGCATTAACAGACAGCGAGGGAGCTCCTCAAGAAGGAATACCTCGTCTCTCCCTCTTGCCGCAGCCTCGCCGCACTCCATCAGCCTCGCTATACCCTGTCAAGGTCACACTCGGCGCAATGGTCCAGGCGCATTTTCACAATTGCTAGGCAGCCCCCGCACCCAGAGGCAGCCAAAGGTCAGAAATAGCGGCACCACGTCCATTTGCGGCACAAGGTTGCACGCCCCCGCGTATCAGAGTTAGCTGAAATTGCACAGGGCGCCTGGATGGACCAACAGAACGAAGCCGAGTTGCTGGTGTATGCAGCTAAAGGGGGAGAAGCGGGCGATGTTTTGGGGGCTGAAGGGGGACGCGTCTCGCCTAAATCTTCCTAAAACATCACTGCAATGTCGGCACCATTATAACCGTAGGAAGGCCGCTCGCATTGACTGTAGAGGGACTTTATTTCATTTATATAGGACAGCTCGAGGTCGGGAGGCTTGAGTTGGCTTGCTCGCAATGATAAAAGGAAGAGAACCTCAACGAAGAACGCAAGAGACAAGTAACGATTGGGGAGAGAATACAGAAAGCGATGCAAAAGCACAACGGATAATGAGACAACCTTTACCAGAAGGATGTACTTGGTCGCCATCCTTGCCACTACCAGCACGACGAGGTCAATCCGTAAGGTGTAGCCGACGGTCGATGAATTCAACTTCTTTCTATGACCGTCGCCATGGTCGTCTATCAGAATTATACACCGCACGTTCGCCAGTGTATGAGATTTAGCATATCAAACCTATCCAAGGCTAAGTCAAAATCCGTTGTTGGCTAGTGTGGCGAGGTACGCAATGACTTCTTGAGCCATAGTGTACTGACAGAAGTGGAGTCTGAATAGTCACTGGCAGCAGAATTGCCAACATTGGAGCATCCATCGCTCAGATCTTCATTCTGCTTACCTAAGAGTGGCAGTCGAGGATAGAGGGATGTCGTTGCGTCAAGGTTATCCCAATCCTCCGGATTTGCCGACTGTGTTACACGAAGAACAAAGGCGTCTACAGCGTCTATTCCTGAGGCGAGAAGCGGGCCCTTGCTTCTATTGAGGGATTGCTTCACGTCCTGACATGATTTGAATTATCAAATTGATACGAGATAACGATTTCTAGCTGGTCCTTTGCTCATCTAAAATTTCCCAAGACAACGCAAGCAAAGACCGACGCGTATGTTCTCAATCCCTCAACTCATCACTTCATCCGGACTCACGCCATGTTTTGGTTCCGTTGCCGTACTATCTCTTATCTACATAACCTCCGAATCGTCACCCACGAGCTCGGAATCCACGGCCATGAGACATTGTCGAACTTCTTTGGTCGGAATGCTCCACCCATTGGTCGTGTTCAGCATATTGGTGAATTTCTTCTTACCCATCGTTGGGTTTTGGACTCGCAACGTCTTGATGGCATTGCAGAGAATCCCGTGAGCTGGCGGTTCAGCTTTCTTCTCTAGCGCGTTGCAGTGTTTGCGGAATTCCTTAGTCGTCAGCTCCCAATTGTTCTCGGCGTTCAGGATCCGGACAAGCTTCTTCTTGCCCGCTTCTGGATATCGCTGGATCAGTGACGAGATCGTATCTCGAACTTGCTGAATGCTTGGTGCGGGCATTTCGAGCCCCCAAGAGCGTTGATCGGATGGGTTGAGGGAACTGAGTGAAAGATGATGAAAGGTGAGTAGGAGTGGACAAGCTCAAGTATAGTACCAGGATTATGGGGTGTTGGATACCGAAAGTGTCAAAGGTAACGTAAGTGTTCTCTCATTGTAAGGGATAGATTGTGTCAATTGATCCCTTTCGCTTCTCTAACTGGATCCGTTCATGACGTCTGATATGCAGATACTTAACCCTTCCGGATGCGTGATGAGGTGTTGGCCTACAGACATCTTCGGTAACAAATACGCCGTCTCCTCTTGCGAGGATTGGCCGCTGAACCGCTGAACTGACAGACTTGGTTCTGCTGCAGTATATATATATATACTAATTGACCCAATGCTTGAATGGCAAGTTGGTATGGGTATCCAGGCTTCACCTACCCACGGCCCTGAATGGTGATGGGCCGCACACCCTTCTCATTCTATATACCACCGCATGTTTGTCTTTGCTTCAAGCTTAAGCACGTCCATGTTAGATTGTTGTTTTTCTTTCGATTCTATCTTTGCTTTTCTCCTGATTCGATCCACTTGTTCTAGTCCCGCCAGTGCCTTATCCTCGTCCTTTCCCTGCTCGTTCTCTGTTGTACCTTGGCAAACTCACGGTGTTTGGTCGTTTGAGACAGCCGAGGTTGCTAGACCGCAATAGCATTGTCAGTCACCTTCTGTACGTTTCGCCTTTATTACGAGAAGATTGAGGCCCATTGACTCTGCGGGGCGTGCGCCATCCCTCATTGTTAGTTTTGTCGTTGTTCACAATGATCTATGTTGCCTTGTTGTGCTCAAGAATGTAATTGTTTAGACCCCTTGTCTGTCCTTCAGGTCGCACATCAATCGCCATTGTCCCGAGTTCAATGGTAAGCTCCTCTAGGTTCTCCCTTCCTACCTACAAATATCTCCCAATTCACGTCTCTATCTCTCCTTTTCTCACCACCCACCACACCTACCACAAGCACTTCAGCATTCAACCGAAGAATCCAACTACCTCCAGCCATTCGATCTCATCCAGTACCAACAACATCGCGCTTTCTAGAAACATGCCTTCCCTCAAGTCCACCCTCGCAGCTACAGTCATCACTCTCTTCGCCACAGGCAACGCCCATATGATAATGTCATCCCCACCATCTTACGGCAAGCCCAGCAAATCCCCCCTCGCAGCCGACGGCTCCGACTTCCCCTGCAAATCCACCAGCAACGCCGGCGCCCCCGTAACCGACATGGCCATCGGCCAGCAACAGACCCTCTCCTTCAACGGCACCGCCGTCCACGGCGGCGGCTCCTGCCAAATCTCCCTCACAACAGACAGCCCCGCGACCAAGAACTCCAAATGGATGGTCATCCACTCCATCGAGGGCGGCTGCCCTGCCAGAAACACCCCCGGCAACCTCCCCGAGGGCGCGAACCCAGACACCGCCCCCGATCCCGATACCTACAAATACAGCATCCCCACCGGCGTCGCTCCGGGCGCTTACACGCTCGCGTGGACATGGTTCAATAAGGTTGGGAATCGTGAGATGTATATGAATTGCGCGGCGGTTAAGGTCTCGGGGGGATCTGGGAAGAGGGATATGCCTCGTAATGCGTATGAGGATTATTTCAGCTCGAAGCTTTATGAGCGTGCGACGGCTTCGTTGCCGGCTATGTTTGTGGCGAATATTGGGAAGGGGTGTACGACGGCTGAGGGTGGGGATCTTCAGTTTCCTGATCCGGGACAGTCGGTTGAGACTAATACTGGGTATAAGGGGTTGCCACCGACTGGGAATTGTGGTGCTTCTGGTAGCTCGTCGAGCGCGGGTTCTACATCCGGCTCGGCTTCTTCTGGATCTTCAGCTTCGGGCTCTGGCTCAGGCTCAGGCTCAGGCTCAGGCTCAGGCTCAGGTTCCAACTCCGGTGCCCCAGACAGCTCCCCCAGCGCCCCATCAGCCAATTCCCAATCCGGTGTCTCAACTGCCCCCTCAATAGCTGCTCCTGCCCCCGCTATCGCTCCCCCCGTCGCTTCTTCACCTGCTGACACAATAAGCAATGCATCCGGCCTCAACACAACACCATCCACCAACAACGCTTCTACAGGCTCTTGCTCCACCCCTGGACAATCTATCTGCTCGCCTGATGGGACTGAAGTCGGGACTTGCTCGCAGGGTAAGAGTGTTACTTGGATTAAGCTTGCGCAGGGGACGAGGTGCGAGGGTGGGAATGTTGTGGCTGTTTAGGGCTGGAGCTTGTGAGAGGGGAGAGGGGGAGGGGGATGAGATTGGGGTGGTTGTGAGTTGTTTTTATTGTTGTTTTGCTGGGATCTTCTTACTGCATTTACTAGGGTTTGAACAGGCTCTGAAAGACTATAGGACAATAATCATACATTCATTATGGCAAACCATGATATCACGTGTTTGCTTCCAGTAAAGTTCTACAGAAGATAGTGTGGCTGACTTTTTACCAGAGATTCCAACGTCTAAGGTAAAGCTTCTGCGGAATCACGCAGCCCTTCGACGCTCATCCTATCTCCTGGCAGCTGGGCACTCGTCTCGACTAGGCCTTGGTAGGAATCCCTGAAATGAATGCTCTGCCAAGATATGGGATAGGCTATAGGAGGATTGTCTGTGGATCTGCTACGTCGCCAATTAACTTGTTGAAAATCACATAGAACCCTGTACCGCTAACCTCCATCATTCCACCTCTCCAATCGCGCCACGTGACATTGAGCGACATACGGGTCGGAACGGAAAAGGCGCATCTACTGCTGACGAGGAAACCGGATGGCTTTATGTGGGGCCTTCGGATGCGCGGGATGAGATGATTTCTGCGGGTATAGCGTGGGGCGCGACAGCAATATTTTGTTTCGAAAGTGGTGTGATTTTGGTTCTAGCCGCGATTAGTACTTTATGTGGGCGGGGTTTTCTTTTCTAGCAGAGAGGGTTTTGTTTCTTGATAGCCTCATTTCATACTTGGGAGGGGTTCTCACAGGGCGTTCCGCGAAAGACCTGAAAAGCCTCGACGGTTCGTGAGGAGATGACAGACAGGATGTTCTCTCGCATATTTTCTTGTCTTTTCTTAGCATTGGCGATTTACTCGACTGGGATCCGATTGGTATCAGCAGCAGCAATCAATCCAGCACCTCAAGACATACCGACTTTCTGCACAGTTGACCCCAGATGGGCTGCACCCGGTGTTCAAAAAGAAGACTGCCTCGCTACCGTGGACAAGCTGTACGACATCGAAGTGAAACCGCGCACAAGACTATACGAAAAGGATGATTTCGAGTTCCTCAGTCCTAGAATGAAGGAGACGCCGGGGATCGAATCGAGATCTACGCCTAGGAAATATACTGTTGGTGCGTTGATGCTGTTTGAATATTATCTCGGGAGATCTGGAGCTGACGGGATAAGGATCATGTACGCTTGCCATTGTGCTGTTGCGGTTCTTTCAGGATAAACAAGTGCCTCTGCCTGCGAAGGAGGAGGGGTTTTCGGCGTATAGGGATGTGGCGTCCTTTTACGAGCTGTGGGAGGCTGGGGATCGGATCAGGAAGAATTGTTTGCTTGGGCAGAATTTTCCGGGGATGGCTACTGAAGGTATGCGGTCATTATCTTCTGAGGCGGTGTTTCTGCGTGATGGGCATCCAAAGGGGTTCGTTGTGAGCTGACACTTGATAGGTGGGAGGGGTGCGATTGGCGTGTTTATGTGGGCTACCAATTCGTGGCAGAATCATCTTGTTCCGAGTGGGGATGCGATGCCTCCGTGGTCTCCGAGGTGGATTCCGATGCCTCCGGGGTCTCCTGGGGGGATGCTGATGCTGAATGGGACTATGAGCGGTCAGGCTTTCTCGAACAGAACGACGTATTAGCTTTGATAGATTCACGCCGAGCGAGTGATCTGTGCAATTGCCGAGTATTGCTCTGGGATCGTCTCCTCGGCTTCATTGAGCTCACTGCATGCGTACCCTGATCTGAAGAATTACTGTCAAATACTCTGCATGAGACAAATTTGGCTGTATCCTCCCACTGACAAGGTCGCGATTCCCAAAAGCCCAACGATTTCCGCAGACATAATTCATTAACGAACCGATCACGATCCCAGGAGAAGACACAAAGGAAACCGGCAGCCCAGGCCAACAGGACGTTGGAAACCCCTCAAATTAAGTGTTCCAATGCTCGCAATTCCCCCGTATGTGAAGTTGGAAGTCCTTGGTCGCTAATTGGCTTCCAGGTTTCTAAAGAGTAAAGGCCTTGTAAGGAAAGCAGCATCCTATAAATAGCTGGACCATGCATCTACGCATAGTAGGTATCAAGGTCGTACGCTTTAGTGTTGGTGTCACATGAGAGCATGCTGTTTGATGGTCACGGCGTAGCGAGGCCAAGCAGAGGTTTCAGAATCCCTAAAGGAGATGTCTGCAGATTCACTGCCCTTGTTCCGGAGGAAACTAGTACCATATGGCCAGTCAGTAGGCAGAAATAAGGTGTTGTGGTCTTTCCTCTGCCTTCAGGTACTTATGGCCCATTTCTAGAGAGGTTTCTGGCTGTCGTAGTTAGTAACGAGGCGAATTTTATCACCAAGAAACTTCGTGAGGACTTGGTTAATGAGCGGTCTGATCCACACTTTTAAATCGTCGTAATAAGGTCGATGAAGGACACGAGAGCCTCGAGATTCAGGAGTGTGTATTGTCTCAGATATCTGGCGTGGTGTGGTGATCCTCCTGAAGATCTTGCCGCTAATTAATAAGCATTGCCAAGCAATCGCCAACGTCTTCTTCCTTTCGCAACCTCTTCCTGTTTTATATTGTCCAACATACACTATGAGCAGCCTCCAATCTTACCTCATGTTCCACCAGTGTTCTTGCATGTGTATTTTATACATGTTGGCTATGACACTCAGCAGATCCATGCCTGGTCTGAAGACTGTGTCAGATAGAGAAGCCCACAAGGTTCGCAACTGTTACTGTTTGCTGACTCTTTCCCTGATGATACGGTTGTCCCGTGTTTCGTACTTGTCATAAGGCAGTATCGCTCTGTTTTCATCAATGCTTTTGCCGTTTGCAATCTCGTACTCTGATTCATAAGTCTCTATTGCTGAAGGCACACACACGCAGCTTGTGGAGACCTGACCTGCTCATCGTTCATCTCATCAATTTCAATATCTATCTTTGGCTGCTTCATGAGACCCTTGTGATGCTTTGAGGTTTCTAAAGGTGAAATTAGAGGCCCTTTCAGGCTCATCCAGTTCGGAGTTGGCTTCTTCATACGAAAAGACAACGAAATTAAAGGTTCTCCACGCTACTCAATCTCAATGCTTGGCAGCTTGGAAGGTTTTCTTTCTTAACGGGCGACGGAACAGGCAAATTAATTTGACTGGTATATGACACCGAGCTGATTCTAGGATACCAATAATCTGTTTCTGTCATGCATTGTGTCTTCCTCTCCCTTGTGGTTCGGCTCCGCTGCCCATTGTTGTCTATTCAACTCTGTTTTTGATAGATTATTCACCGCCTGGTCCTCGATACTGCACCCAGTGCTTCGTAAACCAGCATCATGACCTTTCCGACTGGTTCTTTCAACCTCCTCTTTCGGTGGCTCCTAATCTCTAGTCCTACGTTTCCTCTCTCAACCCATGCTCTGGGCATAGGGGCATCAGGCTCCTCCCAGTCGATGGGCGCCAGCCCGTCCCAAAGTCTCTCTGGAGCGGCAGCTTCTGTGACGCCAGATTCAGCAAGCCCAACAGACTCGACGGCCACAAATTCCTCACCACGCGGCTCTATAGGCGTTCCTCTATCGACTTCCAACAATAGCTCCTCTCTCGATCCCGCATGGAACTCTATGAATGTCACTTGTGATAATTGGCTCCTCATGAACTCCTCGGAGCAATGGCAATCTGTGAACGCCGCCGGTACTCTGGTTACATTCAGCGCAATGTACCTGGAGAACAAACTTCTGTGTGGGGAGTGCTACGGGATGGACAAATCAATTTGTACAAGCACTGATCCTGCTTGCCAAGAGGGTCTCCAAGATCTGTCAATGTCCGGAGCCGTGAGCAGATGGGATCAAGCCCTCGGTGTGTTCACACAAACCCAATCTGATTTGAACTGCGCAATCGAGGACAGCAGTCAATGCAGCGAAGCTCCGCATTGCACCTCTGACCATGGCCCGGCCGGACTTGCCTTGGTAAAGTCCATGACCACCATGCATAATTCCTTGTCCAATATCTACATGGCTATCGACCGCGCCCACACTTTTGCGTCGGGCCAAATGGGGCTTTTCACCGAGGTCTTTGCACCCGTTCCTAGTCTCAAGAATGAGGCAATCTTTACCGAAATCATGTTTGTGATTGCTGGTTTAGTGGCTGGTATTCTGCTACCTGGAGTCGGTGCTCTCGTGGCAGCACTAGCACTTGGGGTTGGATCCGCTTTCGTAATGAACGACATGATCTTTGGCCAGCCCTCAGCACCGGATACTAGCTCGGTGCTTGACAAGATCGCTAGCAATACTCAAGGCGCCTACTCTGGCGTAGCGGACTCTCTTTTCACGAATGGTAGCTACAGCTATTCTCCCGGTGGCGACGCCCAGGACAAAACGATATCATGGTCTTCACTTATGGCCGACGGCAAGCTATTACAACAGCAGGACAACATGACCGAGGCGCTAGAGACCGTTTATGAGCGGATACTCTACCAGCAGCTAGCGATTTACACCTGGCAGAATCTCGAGACTGGAAAAAACGGCCACGTCCCGTTTATCGTCTTCGACACTAAACCTTGCGATCAATTTTCTCCGTCAAACAAGACTTCTCTTGAGCATGTGATAGGCGATATAAGCAAGAGTGACACCAATATGACTTACAATGGGGGTTGTTACTTCCTGCTTGATGGAACGACAAAAGAGCATCTGGGTAAACACCACTGCATCGGAAAGGCTCTCCCGGGTGGGACCAACAAGGAGTTAATAGGTAATTCAGAAGAGTTCAAGAACTTGTCTCTCGCGGACTTTATCATTCCCTCAGTAAAAGGCTGGCAAGCCCATGCTCAACAGAACGGGTACAACGATGTGACGAACACCGGTCAAGTCTTTACAGATCCACAAGCGGCGGGCGTTGTCAATTTTCCAATTTGCGATTACCTCGGGAACCCCGACAGTCCCGGCATGTATTGTCCTAAGTGGGGCGGCTCCAACGGCTCGAGTTGTTACCAGTACGACGCCAGCACAGGCATCAACAAACCCGGCGACTATGTCGAAGGACGGTGTGGCGTGCATGTTGAGCAATGGCAGATGAAAGGAGCGGAGAACCCGCTGGGAAGCTACCAGCTGTCTGTGACTATAGCGGATGCCGATAACCGACTCATTGGCTCCGCAACAAAGCAATCCGCCGCCGAAACTCTCGAGATCGTCGACAGTGTCCTTCCCTACGACTTGTATGTCGCAACAGGAAGTGGCGACAGTGGCCCTATCCGTTTCTGGTACTCCGATCAATACTGGGACAGCAGCAGCCAAGCCAATCAATGCTCCGTGGGGAAGTACGACAAGGGCGCCCGCCAGATGGATTGCTCCTTCAAATGCCCAAAGCCGACGACCAATGGCGACGGAAGTTCACCCGTGAGCCCAACCGTCGCCAACCCTTTTCCCAACACCCCAGTCGCTGCTGTTGGTGGTAATACGACGTATGTGAATACTTATACCACTGCAGGCTCCTCAGACATAGCTGCCGCGTCTACATCGAGCATGGCTGCCCCCACATCGAGTATGGCTGCTGCGTCTACATCGCACATGGCTGCCACGGCGGCTACAACCACATAAAGGAACTACTGCCTGATAGTCAATATGTGTTCGGACGGCAAGTCATCGTGTACATGGCCATTAAAGTGTTACTGGCGGCTTCGATTGGAGGTAAGTGGAAAAGCTTTACGACAGTCTCAAGAAGCATATATCTGGGTATTACTGGACACCAGAGATAACGTTGGGACGAAGTGCTTGTGCGAGACGTTCTTAGGACTTCGCGGCCCAGTCGGGGCTCTGGGATACCGGGTGTTTGACTGCGCCTTGATCATTTGTATTATACCTTCCGCTTCGGCCACCATAATTCCACCTTTGGGTACTGTTGGGTTGCTCATCTTACTTGCATTCGGATGGCACTTCGTGCCTTCTCTAGCTCCATGCAGTACATAGCATTTGGGACTCAGGCGTTGTGTCACAGTACCATCCCGGCTGGACCACAGAGCGATGGGTCACCGGGAACCCTGTGCTCGACGCCCCTTTCATGAAGGAATATCAGCGAGAGCTGTGCCTCCTTTACAATCTTAGTCAACGCATTCTAACACATGTACGTACAGGGGACTTGGAGTCCGTCGTATAGCACACCGGGTTTGTTATCTAAGTCTGGGGTTTGCTGCAGGTACCGCTATCCTCCTGTCGACGTTCTGCATCGTAATCCTCTGTTCAATAGAGACAGTCTTTCACTTGGAGAGTGCCACTCAGCAACGGGGATGATATTGGCAGAGTATAGGCATCTGCAAGGCTTCAGGCTCACTTTCAGTGACACCAGCGGCTCCCCACTGGCAGTCTGTTGGTTCCTTGGCCGCGTGGTAAACTTTCCGGAGCTTGTTGACTTGTATCACAGGCGCAACCTCTTGCAGAAGGACTGTCATCCTTGGGGCGGTGCATACTCTTGTATCCCAGATGGGTCGCAAATGCAACATAAGCGACACGCGCCTACGGGGTGAAGTGTTTCACTGGCGGAATATTACTCGGTCCGCGACCCCCAAACACATGGAGAAACATCTCATCGTCTGGAGACACTTCATTCATACTCATCCCGCGCGAGGCCAAGCCGCGGGGACCTGATCGGTGGTATCACAAGTATCAGGTCTGAAGAAACGAATGAACGCCTTTGTTTCAAGGCTTCACGGCATACAAGCCATGGGAAAGTATCGTTATGTTTAGTCTGTACCGTTGTTTCGTGTTATGGTCTTTAATGGCACTGCCATGTCCTGTCTGGGCCTCTCTGCTATATAAGCCATCCTTTGTCGATTGAGAACGAATCGTTGTCTCAAGCTCCAGCAAGCCACCAGAAGCTCATCCCCTGTCCAAATATCCCCACTCATTGCATTCCGCACATTCATTTGTCCGCCTTCCACATTTGTTCTCGTACGTTCACTATGTTCACTTCAGGCACACTTGCAGCGCTGGCCGCTACCATTTCCCTCACCCACCTCACCAACGCTCTCCCTCAAGCAGCCCCAGTCGCTCCATACCCAAATTCAGATCTCTACACATGGAGTGCTACCGACGCCAGCTGCAAAGCAACAGCCCCCCCAAGCGACTGCCAATCGGCTTTCTCACAGATCTGCTCGCCCAATAAAGACCTGACAAAGGACTATGAAGTGACAGTTGGACAATGCACCGCCGTCTTCTGGGTCGACCCAAACAACTCCGTCCCCTCACAGACCCAATGCACAGCAGCCTTCACGCAGATCTTAAATGCCGGCATCGGAGGCGCCTTGGGCTACAACACCGCAGGCGTCCGCACCACCGACCCCCTCTACGTCCTCTACCCCAAGAACTCAGGCACAGGAAATTGCTTCAAAAAAGCCGGCGACACCTCCCCCGTCGTCCCAGCGACTACGCTCCCAAACGGCAACTCAATCTACCAATTCGGCACCTGCGGAACCAACACCCCAAAACGCTCCCCTTCCCTCTCACCCCGTGGCACCTCCAACAATGGCGCCGCTTGCTCCGTCGACGCCTCCAAATGGGGCCAAACCTGCTCCTCCCTCTGCCTCGCCCAAGTCACCGCCCCCTCCTCCACAAACCCCTTTGCCACAACCGCCGGCCTCACCTGCTTCGGCGGCTGCGAGCAGATCGGCTACACCATGTGGAACGACTGCATATCCAACGAAGGCGCAGCCGATCCGAGCATCTTTGGTGGGCAAAGCAAGCAAGCGCCCGCTTCCTCTGGTACGGGGGATATACATTTTAAAGCCAAGCGTGCGAGTTCGCCGGTTAATAGTGATTTTGTGGCGGGTTTGGCGCCGGTGGATCCGTGTGGAGCGATTGAGGATCAGTTGTCTTTTAATTGTCCGGCGGTTAAGAATGCGCTTTTGGCGTTGCATAGTTGTGCGACGCGTGGGGGGGCGGATGGGATTGAGGAGGTGATTCATACTTGAGTTTCGGTGTTCTGGGAGGACTATCTAGAGCCTGGCGCCGTTTGGCTGCTCTGCATGGTCCGATGGTGAGCTATTATATACTAAGCCGTTATCAGATGTAACCTGAAGCGCTCAGCAGCTATTGTATCACCATCTCGCCCGGTCCGACTGTACCTAACTGACACAGGCGTTCTTCTCCATTCTGAAAGAAGCGCAGTCTTCTATACAAGGAAGAGAGATGGAGGTGTTGGATTGATACTTCTGGCTCGCTTTCAACTCAGGTGGGTATCTGGCTTGGTTTGGGGGATTCCTACGTTATGGGCAAGCCAATGGAAGTATCTCATATTGGAAAATGAAGGATCTTGGTACTGGACGATCATCAGAACTGTGACTGAGGCAAATGTGCTATTACCAGAACCTTGGCCTCTACAGACGGGTGTCTCTATACGAAAGATGATGGCGCTAGCCGTCTAGCTTTCAGACTTATGGCGCGTTCGCACGCACCAGTTATGGTTATAATCACTGTATATATGTTAGTATTGCCTTTCGAAAGAGAAGGAGGCATGTTACTCACCAGAAAGTAGTCAGCCACAGGCTTCTTCGCGGGCATGCCCCTCGGGTCCTGTGGTGCCGCTTCAAACACCCTATACCTCCTCCCTGGTCCTGCCCTCGGCTGGCTATTCGACGGTGGTGCCTCCATTCTCCTTCCCGCATCACCATTACTTCTCGATATCGTACCTCCATAGCTTGTGTCCTCGCCCAGCTCCAGTATTGCAGCAACGTTCCCACATCGATAGCAGTAGTTTGGCGCTGACCAGACGGTAACGATGCTGGAATCGAACATTTCTTTGAAGCCTTCCATGACCAGCTGGTGTGCTCTTGCTATTAGCGACAGGTCGTTCAGGTGGTTGAAGCGCTTGACGATGTCGGAGCCGAAGAGGAAACCGGCACCTCGAGGTGATAGACCCCAGCCGTCGATCTCATCTGGGTCGCTCCATAGCAGATCGCACATTGCGCCTTCGTGAGGTACTTCCTGCTTCCGATCTAATAGTCGTATCTTATCCACGCTGTCGATCAAGGGACTGAGCCCGCCATGCACACACAGCACCGCTCCACCACTGTTTCGAGAGCCACCGCTGTCACCCGAAGCTCCTGTTCCGGCGGGTCCATTCTTTGAAGGCGTTTCACCCCGCGAAGCAGTTGTACCATCGGTGTCATATATCCGTCGCCTACTCCGTGGGAATCGTGCTGTGACTTCGTTTCTGGAATTCATAATCTCAATCTCCACCTCATCATCAACTGGCTCAATCGCCTGCGCACTGTCTGTAAAGCTCGGTTCCAACGTCGAGCTCGTACCCAGTACTATAGCCCCTAAAGCCAGGTAGTCGAACACCTCACAGCAATATCTCCACACGTTCGCACTCCCGTATTTCCGTAAACATTCATCGTAGAAGCCGTAAACTGTCGTAATCTGCCTGCTTTCGTGGTTCCCTCTTATCAGCGTTATCCGATCCGGGTATCTCACTTTCAAGCACAGCAGCAGTAGAAAGCTCTCCAGCGAGTAGAACCCCCGATCCACGAAATCGCCCATGAAGAGGTAATTGGTGTCTGGCACGTCGCCGCCTACGCGGAACAACTCCATCAGGTCGTGAAACTGGCCGTGGATGTCCCCGCATATTGTCACCGGGGCGTCGACTTGCACCACGTTTGCTTCTTCGATGAGGAGCTCGCGCGCCTTGTGGCAAATTTCGCGGACTTGGGGCTCTGGGATGATTTTGCAGGCGCGAAGCTCTGATATGGCTCTGTAGGCTTGTGTTAGTAGCGCTTTTTTGACTGATTTGTAGATGTACGTACCGGTCTAGGTCGCTCATCCTCTCTCTTCGCCCGCTGAGTGGCGAGCGAAGAACGCCTCGCTCTTACTTTCTGCTTGAGCTCAGGACCCTCGTTCTGATCATTCACGGGCAATTTCTTCTACCTGATGGTTTCAGCTTCTCTAAAGTGAGCCTACACGTGAACGAGGTGATTTATAAAGCTGCGACGAGAGCAGGAGCATTGATTTGTGAAGGTGGTGGCTCTGTTAGGGTGATAGGTGAAGATTTCGAGCTTCTTGTATAGCACAGAAAGGTCAATCAGCAAGGACGAGTCACTTGCAGTTGTAGCAGTCTCTTCTTAGAGTAGATTGTCGCGGATACAGACTATCTTGCTCTCTGAAGCTGCACGACATCTTCTATCATACTAGCGCGAATCTAACGCCACACTTCGCCGCCTCCCGAGCTAAATATCAATACTTTTCTCGTTCATTCCACCCAACCATCCTAAGCAACGTCAGAGCGAAGCGGGTCTTCATTGGGGGTCTTCATTGGCCTTTCCTTCTTGCAGTCCTACGTCCACTAGCAATGGCGGCACCTTGACCCTCCCAGCTCTTCAAAAGGCCCCCAATCGTCCACGACCATGACACCCCATCTCCACCCCCGATCCCGCCTCACAACCTCCCTCTTCGGCACCACCCTCCTCGTCTCTTTCCTCGTAGTCGGCATGCCACACATCCTCCCCTGCCCAGCCCCCCGCGTCAAATATGCCGATGCAGATTTCGAAGTCACAGAAGACGGGAGGCGGAGACGGCGGCGACGGCCAGAGGCTGCCATTGAAGGGCAAAGAGATGAAGTGTTGGGAGAGAAGCTGGAGGAGCAGCAGCATCAGATAGAGGAAGATGAGGAGGTTTTGAGGAAAAAGAGTTCCCATGAATGTCCTGTGCCGAAGCCTAGGGGGCGGATAGGGGAGGTGCTGGGGTTTAAGAAGGAGGCTGAGGAGAAGGAACCGAGGCCTTTGATAGAGACTGTGAAGACTCCGAGGTTGAGGAAAGAGGATGCTTGAGGTATTCATGGCAGGTGTCTACACATGCTGGCAAAATGCTGCTGGACACAATGTGCACTGTCGACGAACATGAGACAGGCCACCATACTCGTGACTATGCAACAGGGGTCTAGACTACTATGGATGCTTTTGGTCTATCCAATGGCCAATTCTGGTCTATCTAATGGCCATGTGTCACCACGTTATCCATTTCTCCCCAGCCAGCCCTTGCAACAGGCTCACAGGCACCGCATGATATGTCCAGTATCCGATCTCTCGAAAAGGATCCGTGAGAATAGGAAGAGTCAAGCATAGCCACCCAGCCGTCCAAGCCAGTACGGCCATCTTAGCAACCCGCCACTGTGGAAGCTGGGGTGCAAATCGAGCAATGGCTTCCGACACCGCCAATTCGACCCCAAAGGCAGGAATCTGCGCCCAGAAGAACCCTGCGATACACAGCCTCATCTGGTTCGCCGAGAGCACGGTTGATTTGGGCTCTGGCGGTATCATACCCATATGAATGACTCCCGAGAAGAAAAAAGCCGATGTCGTCAAGAGCGCATATGCCGCAACTGACTTGTTGGGTATGTCAAGAGCCCGGGCCAAGGCACGACCTGGAGTGGCTGTGACCTGTCTATTCATCCCATGCCACCACGATCCCCACAATCCTCGGAGTCCTCTATCCCCAACGGCAGAAAACCCGCCAAAGAAAACAGGCCAGGTGTGCGGACTCCCCTCGTCTGGTAGAAGGCCAAGAGCATTCAAGCCTACCGCTGGCAAGGCCGGCAGATAGAACATACTCGTCACCATTGCGAATATCTGTCCCGCAAGGATAGAAGCTCTCAGCAGTCGCGGAGGAAGCAATCGAAGCAAAACGAGAGCCATTGGCATTTCTGCGTTCGGGGCAGGATACGCGGCATCCACACTCATCCCAGACGCGAAAAAGTAAGGATCGGTCCGCAAATAGCAAGACGTCGCATCCAAGATGAGATAGCTACACGCAATCGTCCCCACAGCAACCTTCAAAAACTCCCTCCTCCTCATCCCCCGCGGCGGCTGCGTCTTATCATGAGCCACCTCACCAATCCTCCACCCCGTCAGTCGCAGCGACACAAGCAGCGTCAGCACCCACGGTACCCGCCTCCTCATCTTCACCGGATATGACTCTTCCACCACCCCCTTCGCTACAACCCATACCCGCGCATGCGTCCGCCGTGGATCTCGCAAGACAAGCAGGATGAAACTCCACAAGCTCAGGTTTATGGAGATGACGTCTATGCCGCCGACGGACCATGCGTGGAGCTGGCAGGCGTAGATGAGGGAGAGGGTTGTGAGGCTGAGTTGGGTGTGGGTTAGGATGTGTGGTGGGATTAGCAGGGCGATGGGGAGGAAGAGGAAGGGGAGGAGGTAGGTGCTGCTGTTGGGGCCGGGGACGATGTGGGAGGTTAGGTTGTGGTAGGAAGTCAGGAGGGTGTGGTAGGCGAGAGACATTGGGGGTGTTGCTGTTGTGGAGTGAACGTGGTTGAAGGTTGTATACTGTGTAGATGGGTTTGTATGCATGGTGATGTCATCATTGCAGCCGCCTGGTTCTGTTCCTGAGAAGGCGGTCATGCTACCTCCGATTATACCGCACAGGATGGGATGAGGTGGAAAGGGAGATATACTCTGGATGGGAGAAGGTCCAGGGAAGTTGTCATTCTTATATCCAATCGCAAGCAACGCTAAAACACCCAAGAGTCATCTAGGTACAATCTCATCAACCCATATCTACCCAATCCATCATCCAATATATCCACATCAACACCCACGCCCTCTCACTTCCCACCCAACCCCGTCATCCCCCCCAACCCACTCGCCGCACTCGACGCCCCAGCACCCAACCCCTCCCCAACCCCTTTCACCGTCTCCGTCCCACCACCCACAACCCCCTTCGCCCCCTCCCCCACACTCC